>CERM01008548.1_pt1 | contig 10699 bp, 13 predicted proteins | sample 530791 | NCBI WGS metagenome assembly CERM01 (sample SAMEA2620970, study PRJEB7988) | marine metagenome | biome: marine biome (ENVO:00000447); feature: surface water layer (ENVO:00002042); material: "saline water (ENVO:00002010), including plankton (ENVO:xxxxxxxx)" | depth 5 m | reverse complement strand
AAACCATAAGCTCTATCATGACCTTTTCTATCTTCTACAAATTTTAAATCTAATTGATAACCTAGTATTCTTTCTATAATTTCAATTATTTGTAAATTAGTATATCTTTCGCCTGAACCTATATTATATATACCAGTGGTATTTGAGTTTAATAAATTAAATATTATCATTGAATTATCATCAGCATGTATCCATTCTCTTATATTTTGACCATCCCCATAAATGGGAATTTTAAGATTGTTTTTAACACAGTTAATTATTGTGGGTAATAATTTTTCTTGATGTTGGTTTTTACCATAATTATTACACGTACGAGTTATTAAATATGGTAACCCATATGTTCTACCTGCTGCTTGAACTAATAAATCAGCAGACGCCTTAGTTGATGAATAATATGATGACCCAATTAAACTAAATTCTTCATCAGCTAAAACACCAGGGCCATAATCATCCATATCTCCATAAACTTCATCTGTTGATATTTGAATAAATTTCTTTAAATTTGGGTTTTGTCTTGCTACTTCTACTAAATTAAAAGTACCTTCTACATTTGTTCTTACAAAGGGTCTGCCGTCTTTAATAGAATTATCAACATGAGATTCAGCTGCAAAATTAACTAAATAATCATATTCACCTAGATCTTCAGCCGTTACATCACAAATATCTTTATTTAACCATTCATAAGTAATGCCCTTTAAATTATCCCTATTAGCCGCATAAGTACAATTATCTATTACTAATATTTTAATATCTTCATCTTTATTAAATATATATTTTACAAAGTGTGATCCAATAAAACCAAATGCTCCTGTTACTACTATTCTCATTTTCCTATTTTATCTTTTTCTGAAATTGTTAATTTATCTGCTGATGTGTAAGATTCAATAATAGCTTTTATTTCTGGAATTGTATCCCAAACTATACTATGTTCACTATCAGGATTGTATTTTCCTGAAACTAGATAAGTGAATATAGTATCAGGTTCTAATGTTAAAAATCCGTGAGCATATTCACTACTAATAAATAAATCATTATCTTTAGTTAATTCATATGTTTTAACTTGTTTAGTATTCAAATTATATATTATATCTAAAACTTTTCCTTGTATTACTTTAACTAGTTTACTTTGATAAGGAAAGGTTTGATAATGTAACCCCCTGAATGTATATTTAGTTTCATTGATACTAATATTCATCTGATCCCAACCTTTTAAGTCATAAGGAATAAATTTACCTCTAACATCAGTAAAAACGGGTATATTATTTTTCATTTAATATGTTTGGGTTTTGTTTAATCGTTTGTTTTGTAATTAAATCTTTTAATCTTGTAGTTGACCAACCATGTGATCTAGAAGTATATAATACTTTTATAGGTAAATCATCCCCAGTAAATGGTTTACCTAAATAATCTTCACCTAATATTCTTAAATCTGGTCTAAATAATGTAATTAAATTAAGTAATTCTTTTTCTGTTTGGTACATATAAACTTCATCAATATACTGGATAGACATTAATGCTTTATATCTATCAAAGGCAGGAATAACTGGTTTGTATTTTGATTTCCTATGTAAAGATGGGTCATTTTGTAAAAAAACTATAAACTTATCACAATGACGTTTAGCTTCTTCAAATGTAATTATATAACCTGGGTGTAATAAATCAAAGTTACCTGCTGTAAATCCTAATTTATATTTTTTCATTTAATGTATTTTAAATTATTTTGAGGGTTATGTTGTATATATGAACCCCATTTATATTTAGCATATTCATGACAATTTATTTCATACTGTTTAGATATTTCTATTTGATCTGGTGTTTTCGCCGTTAATGAAACAAAATGATAAAAATGTGTTTTGTATGTTCTTACCATTTTTAATCCTACTAAGTTACACTTCATAAATAATTCCCAATCTGCTACAAACCCACTTGGAGAGGGATATGTTTGGTCTAGACCACCTATTTTAAGATAATCATTTTTATTAATCATAAAAGGAAATGTAGAACCTGTTTTATCTTTCTTATCAACTGATTGGGATGCTTCATAACTCCAAAATTTATTTAAATCAAATTCTTTAGGATTTCTACCTAAATCTTTTATGTGAAATTGAGGAAACATACTTTCATAAGGCTCTATCTGGTTTGGGGTTAATACTATTCCATCTTCCCATTCAGATTCCAAATTAATATCCCATTTTTTAGGAGATACATTATCATCATTTATTATTAATATTTTATCATATTTGGCATTAAATACACCTAAATTAGTAGCTCGAGCAGTGCCTACATTTGTTTCTAAATTAAGCACATCAACTTTATCTTTATATTTGTCTAATACTTCTTTATTTACATTATAAAAACCATCAACTACTACTATAATTTGGTTATCAAGTACTTGACCCTTAACTGTAGATTTTAAACATAGATCTAATGCCTCAGGAGATTTATATGTAGGAATAATTACTGATATCATTTATATTTTTTTATAATAATCCCCAATTTGGAATTTAGTTTTAGTATTGATTGAACCATGGTTGCTAGGGATATAATTAGAATATTTCATTACCCTAAAGTCAACACTAACTCTACATTTTCCGGTTTTATTAACCTTATTACCATGAGCTAGATTACTTCCATCCCATTGTACTAATTCACCATATTCACATTCTATAGGAGCATAATCTCCTTTATCCTCTTCTGATTCAACCCATACAGTATTTGTGTCAAATGCTTTAGTAAAGGGTAAAAAGAAATTATCTTCTTTTACTTGTTCAGCCCAATTAATATCTCTATAGTATTTATCTTTATGGTATTCGCCTACGGCTATATTATTTGGGTAACATATTCTAAATGTTGGTATTGATTGATATACAATTTCTTCATTATATAAAGGTTTTACTACATTTAAAATAAAACTATCGTACAATTGAATAAATTCTTTTGTACGAGCCCATTTATAATATCTTTTGTGATATTCAGTACTCTGATCTTTTTCCCTACTAAATATTTCTCTTTGTTCATTTATTTTTGATAAATTACTTATATTAAATAATTTACTACTTAAGTGGGAAAACGGATATTTTGCTGTGTTGTAACTAATTTTAATCATTGTATTCTTTAGTTCTACTATTATAATAATTCCAATTAACAGCGGGGGCTAATAAGTAATTTACACAATGTGTTGATAAAGAAGGAATTGGAGTAAAAACACCTCTGTTTTTTTCTTTATTTAAGTATAAAAATTTTTCATGATCCCCACTAAAAGTAGTTTGTACATCGTAATCTTCTTCAAATAATTGTTTACTAACACAAAAACTTCCGCAAGTGCTAGGTGTAGATCTCCAATGTCTTTCGTACCTTATATTATTATCCTCGTATTGAACAAATTTTACTGATGATGTTAAATTACTATACATTTTCATTATGTATTTATCCATATGATCATATAATGACACATAGTGCATTAGTTTTTCTTCTCTAAATGAATAAATTCCTTTAATAAAATCAACCCAATAATCAACATGCAAATAATCATTTTCTAAAAAATAATAAATATCATCATCTTCAGTTTTAATTGATTTAGCAATTTCCCAAGTTTTATTAAATGATTTTTGATCAGAACCTGCTTTAATAAGATGTAAGGTAAATTTATCTTTATATTTACTCATAAAACTATGATCAATATCCCCATCCATAATTAAGTGAATATCCACATCATCTCTATTTTCAATAGTTTGAAGTAAATTAATCCAACATTTTTCAAAACTAAATTCTTCAGGTCTAAAATTAGCTACAAAAGATTCTCCATTTTTATTTTTAAATTCAGTAGCTACAATTTCCTTACCATTTATTGATTCATTTGCTGAATTATAATGCCTATAAAATATGTGTATTTTCATTAATTAATTTTTTTAGATGGCACTCCCCCATATACTCCGTGTTCTGTAATATCTTTTACTACTCCACTATTTAGGCCAATAATTACATCATCATTTATAAATAATTTTTCTCTAATTGATGAATTAGTACCTAAATAAACATTATTACCTATAATTACATTACCAGATATTATTGAACCCGGCATCATACTTAAATAATCTCCAATAATACAATCATGTCCAACATGATTACCTCTATTTAATATAGCATGATCTCCTATTTTAATATTAGTTGTAATAATAGAATTAGCTCCTATAAATGATCCTTCACCTATTACAACATCAAAATTTTGACTTATAATTGCTGTTGGATGTATAAATGTAGTAAATACTGTTTGGGGAGGCAATCTATTTACTATTTCCTCTCGTTCCCAAGGGTTTGCTACAGCAACTAAGATTTCATATTCAAGAACATCAAATTTAGATATTGGTTTAGCTATATCATTAGAATATTCATCATCAACAAAAAATGTTACTTCACCTCCCATTTGCATTGCTACTTCTTTAGCATGCCCTCCATAACCAAATATTGCTTGTTTCATTGTTTATATATATCAAATTTAGATAAATCTGGGTAGGGCAATGTTAAATCTTTATTATGTTTTTTAGACCCATCTGTGTTATAAAATTGGTTCATTAATAATAATCCACGTGCTGCTAATTCTGGCATCATATAAAAATTCCATCCTAACATATCTAGATTATCATCATGATATGAACATTCTCTTCTACCACTATATCTTGCCCTTTTAAACCAATGGTAAGCATCCAAATTATCAGTTAATATAGCACCACCCTTTGATAATTTAAAATGTTTATAAGGACCAGTAAATGAAACACACATATGTGTTCCTGGTTTGTACATATCAGCTGTAAAGGTTAGTGCTGAGTCCCAAACATTTGTAGGTTCTAATTGGTAAGCTCCTGTTAATGTTTTTTCTTTTACGGGTTTAAACTTTACTTTAGCCCCAGCATGGATTATTTCGCAAGGTACTGATGGGTATGTTCTAGCAGGTATTGTAATTTCTTTTCCTTGTACTTTTTCATACATTAAAGCTAAAAATAAACCATTAGATAAATTATCTATAGTTACAGCAAATTTAGCCCCAGTGTACTTAGCTAATTCCTCTTCAAATTCTTCTGTTACTTTATAAATTCCGTTTGCCATATTTACTTTAATATTAATACATTATCTTCTATGTTATGAAAGTGACATATACCTTCTAACATAATATTTTTATGACTGCAATCATCAATTCTATGATCTTCTACTAACTTCAATAAGGTAAGATACTTATTTTGGGGAAGCAAGTGATACTTTGTAAGGTTATTTCTAGTTACACAATCAGCTAAAAATTGTTCACAAGCCCAACCTGGGAATGGTCCCCATGGTTTACTATTAAATACAGATTCATATACTTTTTTAGGTATTTTTTTAATTTCTTTAAATGTATATTCTATATAATCTTGATCATTTAAATAATCTACTTTTGAGGCGTTTATAAAATAAAAGTTAGTTTGGGGAAAGAAATAACTATTTAATATTTTATCCTTATCAAAATTATTATTAGCTAGCCCTCCATATCCGATTCCTTCTAAGTAATAAAAATCAGCTTTTGTAATGTTAATATCTAATACTTTTTTTTCTAAAATAATATCACTAGAAGTTTTACATAACCATTCTATATTATTTTCTTTACAGTAATTAAAAATGGCTGTATCTAAATCAGAAGTTCCAAAGTTATGGCCCCTATTTTCTGGTAGATCTAGTAGAATACAATTTGGAAAATATTTTTTCCACAATTCCTCATTTTTAATAGATAATTTTGGGTCTTTATAATTTGTAGCTATAATAATACCCTCATATTCTTTTAATACTTCTAAACTATATAGTATATAACGTTCTAAAACACCAAAATATTCTTCATTTGGAATATAACTAATAGTACCATAATAAGATTTATTAATTATTTCTTTTAAAATCATAATGTATCGTAATAGGAGTTTTGTTTTTCTTGTTTTGTTATTGTTTTTGGATGATATAAAGCTACACCTTCTTCAGCAGGAAGAGAGGCATAGGTTCTAAACCCATCTAACCTTTCATGAACTTTATTTATCCATTTTATATCTGGTTTGTTTTTCCAAATTCTCCATTGATAATCAGGCCAATTTACCCATCCTTTATCATTTACATTCCATCTCCACTTATTAATATGTTCTTGGGTTAACCCTTCTACTGTATTGACTCTGGGAACTAGGTAAACTTCATTGTTTGGGTTTGATTCTAAGATTAAAGGTAAATTATTTATTAAAGACTCATCTGGGATCTCATCAGCATCAATTTGGAATATATAATCTCCAACACATAAATCCTTTAAATAATTTTTCCAATCTGCGAAGTGGTTTTTAAATGTTTTAGGGGTTAATTTTATATATTCATGTTTTTTTAGTTCTATTAAATATTCCCATACTTCTGCTGTTCCAGATTTTTTATCAAATAGTACTACTATTTCATCTTCTTCTCTAATATTTAATAAAAGAAGCGAAAGTAATCTTTGAATTTCTTCATATTCATTACATACTGTTATTGCGTAACTTATTTTCATTTATTTAAACTTAAAATATAATCTCTTAACTTATCACTTGGTTTCCATCCTAATTTATTTAAACTATCATCATTTTCTCTTAATGTAGTTTTATAATTTCCAGATTGATTAGGTACATTAATATAACCACACCCAAATCTTTCTTTAAACATTAAATAAACATCATTTATTGAATAATTTAATCCAGTTCCTAACTCCCAGGAATATTTATGTTTTATATCTTTAACTCCAATTTTCCATAAACCATCTATAATATCATCTATGTGTGTAAAATCTCTTTTTTGTTCCCCATCACCTACAATTGTTATTAACTCTCCATCTCTAATTTGTTGTCTCCATTTACCAATTACTGCTGCCCAATTACCATTTATTATTTCACCAGGACCATAAACATTATAGAATCTAGCTATTTCAATATTCATCCCATATGTTTTTTTGTACATTTTACAAACTTCTTCACCTATGTGTTTACAAGCCGCATATGGGGATTGATACGGATCATGCCATTTAGATGATGAACCGGCATATACTACTTTAGTATTTTTATATCTAGCCCATTCCAATACTTTTTGAGTTCCAATAGTGTTAACTTTAAATGTTTCATCTGGGTTATTGAATGATGGTTGTATTCTTGATAATGCTGCTAGATGATATACTAAATCAAAGTTTATATTTAATTTAGAATATTTTTCTATATGCTCAATCTTCCCATCAAAATACTCACATCCATCAATATGATTATCTTTTAAACCTATTGAATAATCATCTATAGAAATAACTTGATGTCCCTCTTTTAATAATTTTTTAATTAAAGCAGTACCAATAAATCCAGCTCCACCTGTGACTAGTATCTTCATTTATTCTGGTAATATTCCTATATAAGAAAGTGCATCTATGTATTCACGTTCAGTAAAAGATTTCATTGAACCCATATCCATTTTATGAGTTTGACCTTTTACTTTTGCTTCATCTTCTTTCTCTAACGGTATTGCTTTTACAGCTGCCCATTTCCATTCTTCGGGATTAACCCCATTAGCAAAAACCATTCCTTTATCAGCAATATTAATAGTATTAGGCATCCAAATTAGTTTTGTTTTTGGATCTTCCCAAGATATATCTTTGTATAACTCTGGGAGGGTAGCTAATTGTTCTTTAAAAAATTCTGAGTCTTTTTTCATTAAGCTATTAGTCCAAAACCCACATGATAAACTTAAATAATTTACAATTTTATCATTAATTTCTGTTTTATAACATAAATCACCTCCTGATTTAGGACAATTTATTATTTCGTCGTAGTTCATAAGCTAGGTACGTTTAATTTAGGTAAATTTAATTCTACTCTTTGAGGAAATGCAGGTAAATTATTATCTAATTCTTTTTGTAAATATTTATCCATTTGTTCCCAACTAAAGTTTTTCTTGGCGTAATATTTTTGTCTTTTAGATTTACTTAGATACTGTTTATAATTTTTAAATACATCTTTAAAAGCACTGGTTGTTACCTCAATATTAGGTGCAAACCACTTTGCTTCTTCTATTAACCACTGATTAGCAGCTGTTTTGTGTACATTTTCTAAACTACCAGGGATTAATGTAACATATTCTTTATTTAAAAAATCTATGTGTCCTGACCAACCTGATGCTATAATTGGTTTCCCTGTTAGACTAAATTCTAATAATGGTCTACCAAATCCTTCACCTTTAGTTAAACTAACCATAGATTTTACTTTGGGGTGGTTATATAACTCATTTACTTCTTGATCATTAAACTCACCCGATAAAACATAAATATTAGGGAGATTTTTTGAATCTACTGAAATTCTTATAGATTTGATTTTATCTAAAATTTTATCTCTACTTAAATACGAAGATACTCCTGTGGAGGATTTAAGTATAAGAGCAGGTTTTTTCTTTTTATTTTTAAAAGTTTCATAAAAAGTTTTTACTAATAAGGATACATTTTTTCTATCATGTCCGTAAGCAGCATCCATCCAATGTCCTACAAATAAATAACAAAAATCTTCTTTTATATCTTTAAAATCAAACGTTTTTACTTCATTAGGTTTTAATGGTTTATACAAATCAATATCAGCTCCTTCAAATAATACTTTTATAGGTTTATCTAATTTTATTGTTCCTATTGTTGAATTATCTTTTTTTGATTTTTTCTCATATGCCATTCCCTCAAATACACTTTTAGTAAAATTTGAAGAAACATAAATAATATCCATTCTATTTAAACCTTCAATCCATTCAGGTTTACATCCTGTAGCTTCAATACCAGCTGTAATTCCTATGTTATATTTTCCAACAGGTTGGTATTCATTTGGAATTGTTATTTGCATCCAAATATCTGGTTTTTCCTTTAATTGGGCAACTTTATAACCATTTAGGTGTTCCCATTGGGGGTGGTCTTGACAAAACCCCCATGATGTATCTCCCCATCTTTGGCTAAGTAATTGTACATCATATTTATTAGAATCAATTATGGATTTAATTATATCTCTTGATCTTGCCCCATACCCACTATAGGTATCGTATGGGCTACTTATTACAAATGTTGGTTTACTCATTAATATATAACTTTATGTTTTAAAAATTTACCTTTATATTCATTTGCATTTAATATTTCATATTTTTCTCTTGGTTTCCAAGTATCAAATAATTCATTAAATGCACTTACAAATCTTTTAGCTTGATATTCAGAAGTAAAACCAGCCTCATTATCCATAGCCCATTTTCTTCCTAACTTACCCCTACGTTTAAGTTCTTTTCTACCTAAAGAATATGCTTTTTTTAATTGTTCTGTAACATCTTCCCATTTGCATCTATCATCGTAGATATAGGGTGTTGGAGGTGATCCTTGTATAGATCTTGATGTTGGGTAAACGGGGAACGCCCATTCTCCATGATTTTTATATGTTCCTCTATGATTTGAAGGAATATTGGCATCAGGTTCAAACCATTTTCCGCTTTCATCTGTAAACCTCATTTGGTCTTGCATACCCCCTGTTACATTAGCTAAAATTGGGGTGCCAGCTAAAATTGCTTCTGTGATTGTTAGTCCCCAACCTTCATTAGATGTAAGCAATACTTGAATATCTGCTATATTATACATTAAATTTAAAACTCTTTCATCTAATTTTAAATGAGAAAATACACATTGATCTGGAAAATCTTCATCTAACAAATATTCTTTTACTTTATATAAGTCCGTACCATGGTCTGTTACAGATTCAGTATGTAGTACTAGATGACATTTTTTGGCTTCTTCTTTTGGTAATGAATATAAAAATTCTCTAAATGCTAAAATTGTATCTGGTATTTGTTTTCTTCTGATGTTTCTAGAATTAAAAAATACTGTGAATTTAGATTCTTTTCCTTTAAATAATTGATCTTTAAGTGTTTTAATATCTTTATGATCATCTTTTATTGGATAATAAACTTTTGGATCTTTACCATGAGGTAGATACCTTAGTATCTTATTTTTAGATTTATCTCCAAGTACTATTCGGTTTATATTTACTGTTTGTTTTGAAATACCCATTAATAAATCACATGCTTCATAAAAAGCACTATTGTACATTGGGGCAGGATAATCATCCCAAATATTAAGATACGCTATTGGAATAGATTTTCTAATTTCTGCTTCCATATTAAATATATAAGAAAAATATCTAGGATCGGTAAACAACATAATTGCATCTGGTTTCTCTAGCTTTATTACATCTCTTAGTATATGAGGATTACCATACCCATCAGTTGGGTATAATTTTACATATGAATCTTTTACACCAGATATATTATTAGTATCCTCAGACATATCTAATATTTTTCCTTTATCTGGGTGTGTGATTGCCCCCGCCATTTGGGCAAAATTAAAGTGCCCACAGGTATGTTTAACAATTTCCTTTGCAACTGTTGCAACACCAGAGTGTACCCGTATATCGTCACAAATTAAAAGTATTTTTTTTCTTTTATCCTTAGGGATATATTTAAAGTCTTTATTCATTGTCCTTTAGTTCGAGATTAATTTGATTAGTAATTTGTTTACGGAAACTTTCATCTGTAAGATACAAAAACAAAGCCCGGTCGGCAAGTTTTTGAAAGGAAAATTTACGTTTTACACATTCAATTTTAAAATTCTCGAATAAATTGC
>CERM01005490.1_pt1 | contig 10730 bp, 8 predicted proteins | sample 530791 | NCBI WGS metagenome assembly CERM01 (sample SAMEA2620970, study PRJEB7988) | marine metagenome | biome: marine biome (ENVO:00000447); feature: surface water layer (ENVO:00002042); material: "saline water (ENVO:00002010), including plankton (ENVO:xxxxxxxx)" | depth 5 m | reverse complement strand
AAAAAGAACAGATGATTAATCAAATCCACAATACAAATATTGAAAGCGAAACCGTCATAACCTCGCCCATTGATTTAAGGGAGCAAGTCAAAGTGAGCGATTATGGTAAAGATAACATTTTAACGAGTCGTAAAACTGTTGATGATATTTTTTTAGGCAAGGACAAAAGACTTATTGTAATCGTTGGTCCTTGCTCGATTCATGACATCAATGCAGCTAAAGAATACGCCCTTAAATTAAAGTTGCTTCAGAAGGAAGTTGAAGAATCAATCTATATCATGATGAGGGTATATTTTGAAAAACCAAGAACCACTGTGGGCTGGAAAGGATTAATTAGTGATCCTGATATGGATGATTCTCTGGATGTAGAAAAAGGCCTTCGTCAAGGTCGTGAGCTCTTAGTTTGGCTTGCAGAGCAGGGAATACCAACTGCGACTGAGGCGCTCAATCCGATTACTCCTCAATATCTTGCTGATCTTATTTCTTGGTGTGCAATCGGTGCAAGGACTACTGAATCTCAAACTCATCGTGAAATGTCTAGTGGACTATCGATGACAGTTGGATTTAAAAATGGTACTGATGGCAACTTAAATATGGCGGTTAATGCAATTAGAGCGTGCTCTTCCCCGCAAAGTTTTTTAGGAATTAATGATAAAGGACAAATCTCAACATTCAAAGCCAGAGGCAACATATCCTCTCACATTATTCTTAGAGGTGGAATCAAGCCAAACTATGACAATGAATCTGTATTGAAATGTGAAAAACTTCTTAAGGAGAATGGTTTAGCAGAGAGAATTATGATTGATTGCTCACATGATAACTCTAATCAGGATTACAGAAATCAAGGCAAAGTAATTGAAGATATAAAAAGTCAAATACTCTCTGGAAACAAATCTATTTTTGGTGTCATGCTAGAAAGTAATTTGTTTTCTGGCAAACAGAAAATACTTTCAGATAAAGAGAGCATGAAATATGGAGTTTCAGTGACCGATGGATGCATTGACTGGAATGAGACAGTATCTGTAATTCAAAGCCTCAAAGAAGCTATATAATTTCTTGTTTATTGGCCAAGAAGCTTAATCACTCTTGAGGCAGTTTCTTCCAAATCAGGTATCACTTTTTTCATTATTGTAATTCTATCAAATAGGTTAGGATCAGACCCTAATGAAGATCGCAATGAATCACCAAAACGCTTTCTTAAGACCGTGCCAACATTAAATTTTGTAATGTGCCGCTTTGACAGCATTTGAATATCTCTATCTTTAATTCCACTTGTACCATGAATCACTAATGGAATAGTGAGCTCATTCTCAAGCTCATTAAAACGCTCAACATTAATTTCTACAAAACCTGACTCAAGTCGATGAACATTACCTATTGAAATCGCAAGTGCATCTGGCTTGCCCTCTTTTTCCATAGCTAAAGCCTCTGATAAGTCAGTTAACTCAGACTTAATGTGATCTCTACCAGTTGCATAAGGCACTGATCCCACTTCAGCCTCAACTGAAACCCCTTTACGGTGCGCATAAGAAACTACATCCTTAATGGAGGCAATGTTTTGAGCAATAGGTAATTGTGATCCATCAAACATTACAGAAGTAAATCCAACATCTACTGCCTGCATTACTACTTCAACTTCATAAGTATGATCAAGATGAATACATACTGGAACTTTGGCACTCTCAGCCATAGGTTTTAACAGGCCAATAATCTGATCCATAGTCATAAATTGACGCATATCAAGATTTATTGAAAGAATAACCGAGGCATTTCTTGACTCTGCAGCATCAATGACAGCTCTTGAATCCTCAAAGCCAAAAACATTGAAGCATGCCACAGCATAACCCTCTTCTTTTGCTGGCAATAGAATATCTTTTAAATTTGCTAACATTATTTAAACTTGTTAAGCATATCTTGCATACCCGGAATAGTTTCCAGTTGATATGCATACTCTTTTTGATAATTCATATGCAGTGGTCTTTGGCTCTCACCAGCTAAAATGGTAAAGTAATACATCTCAAAGCCTGGAGCAGCAACACAAGGATGGTAGCCCTTATCAAAGATAAAGGTTGACCCATCTCGGACATGGTAAACAGGTCCAAAATCTTCACCATCTGGAGTTAAAAATTGTGCACCAAAACCATTTGATGGATTAAATCTAAAATTGTAGACTTCGTTGTGTCTGCTTTCATCTGGAAGCATGTCAGTCTCATGCTTGTGAGGAGGAAATCCAGACCATCCACCTTCTCCAACTGTAAACAATTCACTTACTAATAACTTACCAACTTTCCCAGCTGGATTTTTACCTAAAATATGTTTAATTTTCCTATGGGTCTTTGTCTCATCAGAGCCATATTGAACCTTATCAATATCATTTTGTCTAATTACAAATGCCTCATATGTTTCATTATGTTTGGCTCCAGAGATAAAAACTTCAGCCTTTCCATTTTGGCAAATTAATCTAGCCTTTTGATTAACTGGGACATAAACTGCTTCAGGATCACTCTCCCAAATATGATTTCGTTTACCCACATCCTTAAAGTTTTGACCTTCAATCTCAACATCAATTGTTCCAGTAGCAGGAACTATACAAGTTTCATAATCGTTTAGTTGGTAACTAAATACATCACCAGCAGAAAGCTTTATTATGTTGAAATAACATAAAGGTACTATTTCATTATTACAATCTACGATAGGTTCATTATTATTGTTATGTTGGGGGATATGCATTATTAACTCCACTCTGTTTTTGGTTGAATCGATGTACTATCTTGCAATGACTTAATTTCTTTATTTGATGGCATTGCACTTGCACAGCCTTTCTTTGAGACAACGATTGCGGCTGCAGCACTGCCAGCCTCAGCTGCTTTTTTCCAATCTCCAAAAGCCATATAATTCATGATTAAATTTCCAAGGAAGGCATCACCAGAACCATATGGTTTCATAATCTTAGATTTATAAATACCTGTTTTTAAAGTGCAATTACCTGAAAATAAAGTACACCCATTTTCTCCTTTCTTTAAAATCATTATCTTATTTTTAGAAATGCACTCCTTAACTTGGATATTTAAATCATCGTTAAGAATCTTAAACTCCTCCTCATTTCCAACTATCACGTCTGATAACTTTTCTGCCTTCTGATATGCTGACCTTGTAGCTCCCTCATCAGGCCAATTCCAGTGCCTATAATCTAAATCCAGCCAAACTTTGCAGTCATTTTTTGTTGCATGACTCATCATTTTCAATACTTGTTTTCTGGAGTGTTCATCAATCAGACTGGTTCCAGTCACCACAAGATTACTGCTATTTAGAATTGCCAACTCAACATTTTTATCAAAAACAATTTGAAGATCTGCTGGATTATTACGATAAATTACAACCTCACAATCAGTCGGACGCTCTTCAGCAATTGCAAGACTTGTTCTTTCATTACCACGAGTTGTCTGTAATAAATGAATATCTATACCTTCCGCGATTAGCCGATTCTTAACAAAAGAACCAACTGGATCATCTGAAAGTGCGGAAATTAGTCCAATGTTTCCTCCAGACCTCTTCATAGCTATTGCTATATTCCCTCCAGAGCCTCCCACATCACTTGCAAATGATTCAGCCAGCTTAGTTTTTGATCCTGATGGCTGCGGATAAAGATCAAGACCTGCTCTTCCAACAACAAGTGCACTCCACTTTCTAGGTTTTTGATAAATGATATTTTGAATTTGCTCAGACATCAATCCATTGTCCAGAAAGAGCAGATCGATCGATAGCGTCCATAACTCTTTCAATTTTTAATCCATCTGAAAAATTAGGCCAAACAGATTGACCTGTTTCTATCGCATCAAGAAGATGTTTTAATTCACAGACTTTAACATCAATATAGCCCAGACTATGGCCAGCATTTGGTAAAAAAGCATCATATGGTGGTTGAGCTGGACCGCTCAAAATAGTTTTAAAGCCCTCCTGTCTTGGGTCTTCACTACGAGTATAAAGTTTGATCTCATTTAAGCGCTCTTGATCATGGCATATCATCCCTTGAGACCCATGAATCTCCCAGCTTAAACCGCACTTTCTACCCCAAGCAACTCTGCTGACTCTGAGAGTCCCCTTGATTCCACTCTCAAAGTGTGCCATAGCTGTACAAACATCATCATTATCAACCACAAGTGTTTTTCCTGGATTTTTTGGATCTGACCGTTCTTTATGAACTGTGTCATAATCACCAACTAGTCGAGTTATTTCGCTCCCAGTCATATAGTGAGCCATACTTACTAAATGACACATAACATCTGCATTTGATCCTGTTCCAGATGCCTCACGACTCATTCGCCAAGAATGTGGTCTATCTGGATCTGCCTCATTATCTACGTCATAAACACCATAAAATCCTATTACTCTTCCAATCACACCTTCATCAATGAGTTTTTTTGCACTTTGAACTGCCGGATTTTGAGTGTAGTTATAACCTAGTATTGTTTGAGAACTTGATGCTTCTTGAGCAGCTGCAAGCATTGCCTCAGAGTCAGATAAATTGGTCGACATTGGCTTTTCACACCATACATGCTTCCCTAACTTTAAAGCTGCTACAGAAATTTCTTTATGCAATGAATTAGGTACGCAAACGGAGATAAGCTCTACCTTAGGATCATTCACCAGTTCCATCCATGAGCTAGTGCATCTTGAGAATCCCATTTCTTTTCTCATAACTTCAGCCCTATCAGGATTGTAGTCACAGATCATTTCAAGCTTTGGCCTTAACCCATCTCCAAAAACACTTCCTGCAGCAGCGTATGCAATTGAATGCGCCTTACCCATAAAAGCTGTCCCAATAACTCCTACACCAATTGTTTTCATTCTCTTTCCTCTATTTCAATTCCAAATTTATTACAGTAACTTTCGATATTTTTATAGCCCATAGTTACATAAGTTAATGGATGAGCTTTGGCAGGATCCTGCTCAGCCTCAACTACAATCCATCCTTTAAAGTCATTCTCACTCACCATTTTAAAAAGCTCAGGAAAATCAAACATTCCATCTCCTGGAACTGTATAAACTCCATTTAATACTGCATTCAAAAAGCTTGAATCTGACTCGAGCGCGCCATTTAATACTTCTGCCCTGACGTCTTTACAATGAATATGTAGAACTCTGTTACTGTGCTTTTTATATACGCTCAAAGGGTCAGCTCCTGCATATATAAAATGGCCAGTATCAAATACTAATCCTAAATCATTACTAGTCATTGCCATTAATTTATCGACCTCTTCTTCTATTTGAACCACTGTACCCATGTGATGATGATAGGCAAGTTTCATTCCATGAGACAAAGTGTATTTTGCTAGTTGATCTAACTTTTCTGTCCATTCCTTCCATTGTTCGTCATTAAGAATGGGTCGTTTTGATAATGGCGATTCAATGTCTCCATGAACACAGGAATCCATTTCACAATAGACGATGACATCAGTACCAAGGTCTTTCAAAAGTTGCATATGTGGTTTAATTCTCTCTATCTCACCCTCAATAGTGTCTTTAAGTAAGCCTCCACAAAACCAACTTGAAACAACATCCATACCATGTTTGCTGAATAAAGGCTCAAGTACTGAGACCTCACGAGGCCATTTGCCACCTAACTCAAATCCACGATATCCAGCTTGTTTTCCTTCTTGCAGACATTGCTCCACAGTTGTGTCACGACCCAGTTCTGGCATATCATCATTAGTCCATGATATTGGACTAACACCAATTTTCACACTCATTTATTATCTCCAAATTGTTAGTAATATTTATCCAGCAAGCCTAACCTGCTGGTGCTCCAAAAGCTTAGAATTAAATTTTTTTGGACTCACTGAATCCAAAAGTGATTGTTTTGTCAACTCAAACATACTCATACCCTGAAGTTTGGAATCAGAATTTTTATCAGAATCTAAGTTTGTCGGAAAAGCATACCCATCTGTAGCACAAATAAGAACATTTTCAATCAGTCTGTCTGAGAGGGTTTTATGATTTAACAAAGAAGGATAGATATGGGTAATAATTTTAAAATAATCTATATGCTCCATTGTCTTTCCAAAGGCTGATGAGATCTGAAGGAGATTGCCCATTCTATGAAAATCATTTGTATTGTTTGATCCAGCTGCATGAAATATAGCAGGATTAAAAAAAATCCCATCTCCCTTAGACATTGAATTTTGAACTGCAAATTGGTTAAAAAATTCACCAAAATTTGAATCTCTCCAAGTCAAGTAACCTAAATCATATTGTTGTGAATAAGGCAGTACAATAGTAGGCCCACTTTCTAAGGGCATATCAGTATGAGCAATACCGCCTTGCAAAGTAAGATAGTTTGAAAGTCGATGTATTGAGATTGGAAATTTTTCAACGACTTTATTTTCTTGAAAACCTAAATGATAGTCTCTATGCGGCTTCTGCATCTCCCCGCCTGGTCTAACAATATTTACTTGGGCTGTCATTTGCGAATTAGGACCACACCATGACTCAGCAATTATTTTTACTAAATCATTAGAATAATAATTGATAAAGGCGTCTGCGTTATCCAACGCAACCTTTTGAAAGCTATTCCAGATTCTGGTATTAGTCCCCGAGGCAAAGTGGTCATTACTAGAACCGTTTTCTCTTTTAACAATCTTTTCAAAAATGACATTACTTTGATCTATTACATCTTCACTGTAAAGATTTCGAATTACAAAGACACCTGGTCCATTTTCTAGAACTTGATGCATCTCAGTTTTCAGTTTTATTTCTTGTTTAATATTGCCAACAAAAGAGACAAAGTCTTTCGCATCATATATAACGACATTGTTTGAAATTGAATCTGATAGCGGATAGTCGTCTTTTAAAGTCTCCTGAGAACAAATATTGGTTAACTCATCATAATCAATATCTGACTCACTAAAATACACTTGATTTGATTTAGTAGATTTTGCTTTCATTTCTAATAAGGCTGATTAGTCTTCGACTTCTTATAGGCACTAAGAACTTCATCGCCCTTTTCATTTGAGGAAACCTGAGGCACAGCAACCTCCCACCAGCAGCCCCCCTCAGGGCTTATTTTATGAGAGTCAGTTACAATGCTTATTACATAGGACTTTGAAGACGCTCTTGCCCTTTTTAAAGCTGCAGCTAATTCAGTAATATCCTCAACATGCTCTGAGTGAGCTCCAAGTGATTTTGCATGCAATGCAAAATTAATTTCTGGATGACCTTCATCTGCAGTGTTGCAGTCTTTTAGTAAATTATTAAAAGAACGATTACCTGTTGCATTTTGAAGACGGTTGATGCATGAAAAACCTCTATTATCAAGAACCACAGCAATAATTTTCTGGCCTAGCATGACGCTGGTAGCTAACTCTGAATTGAGCATAAGGTATGACCCATCTCCAACAAGAACTATAACCTCTCTGTCTGGCTGTGCCATCTTAACACCCAGCCCTCCTGCAATCTCATAACCCATGCATGAAAAACCATATTCAGAATGATATCCCCCTATTTGTTCGGTCCTCCAAAGCTTATGAAGCTCACCCGGTAAACTCCCAGCTGCACAAACTACAATATCACTTGCCTCTCCATTTCTCTTTACCTCACCAAGCACCTGAGCATCTGTAGGTAAATCATCCGCCTTATCAGAAGGATTATTTATAGAAGTTATATCTTCGTAGTAGTCGTTCCAATTTGAAGCTTCTATTTCTGACTCTTGAAACCAATCTTTTGATGCTGCCCAATTATCTAGCTGCTCATCAAGTTTTTCTATCCCAAGCTTTGCATCGCCCCATAAAGAGTATGCATTATGTTTAATTGTGTCAAACCTTGCTACATTTAATTGAACGAGTTTTTTATCAGAAAATAACGCCCTTGATCCTGAAATAAAATCATTCAACCTTGTTCCAATTGCTAAAACTGTATCAGCTTGTCTTGCTAGGTTATTAGCTGCATTTGACCCAGTAACCCCTATAGCTCCTACATAGCCGGGATGGTTCCATGCAAGTGCACCTTTTCCAGCAGAGGTTTCTGCAACAGGGATTTTATATTTTTTTGAAAATTCTTGAAGTGTGTTACATGCATCAGCATAATGAACACCGCCGCCCGCGATAATCAAAGGTTTTTTTGAATTTTTTAAGATTTCAACTGCTTGAACTAACTCATCTTCATCAATCTTTATCTTCCGAATAGTATGTACTCGTTGTTTAAAAAATTCCTCGGGATAATCGAATGCTTCTGCTTGAACATCCTGAGGCAGTGAAATTGTTACTGGTCCACAATTTTCAGGATCCAAGAGTGTTTGCATAGCTACAGGCAAACTATTAATAATTTGTTCTGGTCTCATGATGCGGTCAAAATACCTGCTTACAGGTTTAAAGCAGTCATTAACACTAACTGTTGGATCAGAAAAATCCTCTAATTGCTGAAGTACTGGATCTGGTGTTCTACTCGCAAAGTAATCACCAGGTAATAACAGAACAGGCAAGCGATTTACGTGTGCTAATGCAGCCGCTGTTACCATATTAGTAGCTCCAGGGCCTATTGAACTGGTGCATGCCATCATCCTTTGACGATTATTAGCTTTTGCATATGCGATTGCTGAGTGGACCATGCCTTGCTCACTATGGCCACGGTAGGTTGGCAATTGATCCTGACATTCAGTCAAGGCCTGACCAATTCCAGCAACATTTCCATGGCCAAAAATTGCAAAAACACCGGCAAATATTGGCTGCACACCTTCATCAGTCTCAATATATTGGGATGATAAATATCTAACTATTGCCTGAGTCATTGTTAATCTTATAGTTTTCATTGCTGGATCTCCTCCCTATTTTTTTTCCAAGCTTTAATCAAATCAATGTAATTCATTGATACAGAATCAACTAGCTCTTCATCAGTTATTTTATTTTGCATCCATAGTTCAGCTGGATCATAAAAAATTGTTCTACCTACCGTAAAACCCTTGCAAATAGGATACTTTGCAGCCACATCAAATGACTTTTTAACAATGTCGATAGGTGCAGAAAGTCCTAATAATAATACACCTTGACAGTGTGAATCACTCGTGTTTATGATAGTACTCACTCGCTTCCATGAACTCTCTGTCATTGAAGGAAGTTTCCACCAGTCGGGTTTAATTTCTAAGTCATAAAATCTTTGTAAGATATTTGGAATAGCTATCTCATCATTTTCAAATTCTGAAGGCGGAATAACTTCAAGCAAAAGTTGATGGCCACTTTGAAGACAAGCAAAATAGAGTTCTTTAATTTTTTGTTCTTGTTTATTTTTTAGTTCTTCAGAATCATCTGGGTGATAGAAAAATAAGCACTTAACAATGTGCGTTAGGGGCCAAGATTGTATCTTTGAACCAATAGATTGTTCACCTTCAAACTTGAGTGGTCTTGAGCTTGGAAGCTCTACGGGCCTTCCAATCCACCATGACTTTTCAGCAATTGAATTGAGTGCATCCTCTCCATAAGTATCGTCAATTAACACACCAATATTTTTTTCTGGGATATTGAGTTTATCAATAGCTTTTTGAGTTGACTTAATGAATAGTTTTTTTATCTTACTGATTTGTTTGGAATTCACTCCATACTTTTTAGCAAGATCCAATAGCTGTTTTCGATGATCAAAAGCGAAACCAAAAATCTCAGGTTCCTCTTTACTTCTAAAGCTGACTCTATGAAGATGGTTTAAGGTTAAATCTGAACTTGGATTAGGTATTTTGGTAGCATTTTCTAGATAGTAGAATAATTCTACTTCCCCAGGAATTGCAGGCGCACATCCATGACGGGATACTACTAATGCCCCAGAAGCGTTTGCATAATTGGCACTTGTTTCAAGACTTTCCCCTCTTAGATAACCTCGAAGAAATCCTGACATAAATGCATCGCCAGCACCCAAAACATTAAGAATGTCCACTTGTTTTCCACGAATTACTTTGAATTTATCTGCACTCTCTGGGATATCATTAGAAATAACGGTGCACCCTAATGGGCCTAACTTTAAAACAATAATTGAATCACTCAGCTCTCTAATTTTAACTAGTGCAGAAATGGTATCTTCACTTCCACCTGCGATATGAATCTCTTCCTCAGTTCCAACAATAACATCACAGTAAGGAAGTATTGTTTGTAAGTGCTGACTGACATCATCGCTTGCTACAAATCGAGATTCACCATCACCCAGCTCTGTTAACCCCCAAAGCACAGGACGATAATCAATATCAACAATAACTTGAGTATCAGAGGCTTTCGCATATTCAATTGCCTTCATACTCGTTTGATAAGTGCTGTCTGAAGAAAAATGTGTTCCAGTGATAAGCAAAGACCTGCTACTTGCGATATAGTCTTTAGTGAAATCATTTTCACTAATTGCCATATCAGCACAATCTTTGCGATAAAAAATAAGTGGAAAGGTTTCCTTATCCTGTATCCCTAAAACAACTAAACCAGTTAGTCTCTCTTTATCGGTAATGACATGTGAGGTGTCTACGCCAACGCTCTCTAGCTCATTACGAACAAAGCGTCCCATATGTTCATTTCCAACACGAGTAAGCATGGCTGAATTAAGACCGAGTTTAGAGCAGCCATAAGCTATATTTGCTGATGATCCCCCCAAATATTTGGCAAAACTACCCATATTTTCTAGGCTAGAGCCAATCTGTTGGCCATAAAAGTCTACAGCGGCCCTACCTAAACAAATAATATCAATTGACTTCATTATTTCTCAAGCAT
>CERM01242385.1_pt1 | contig 10762 bp, 14 predicted proteins | sample 530791 | NCBI WGS metagenome assembly CERM01 (sample SAMEA2620970, study PRJEB7988) | marine metagenome | biome: marine biome (ENVO:00000447); feature: surface water layer (ENVO:00002042); material: "saline water (ENVO:00002010), including plankton (ENVO:xxxxxxxx)" | depth 5 m | reverse complement strand
ACTATTAAATTAAATGGTGGACTACCATTAATGGGTGACTATAGTGGATACGCTGTTGTTTCATCAGATTCATTTGATATAGATTTAGCAAATATAGGTGATAATATTATAAAATATTCTTATACAGATACAAATGGTTGTTCTGGTTCAAGTTTAGATACTATAAAAATAAATCCATTACCTACTGTTTATTTAGGATCTGATAAAGAAATTTGTAAATATTTAGAACAAAAATTAGAACCTATTTTATTTGAAATGAGTAACATTTATGTTTGGAATACTGGTGATTCAACATTCTCAATAAATGTAGATACTTCTGGTACATATAAAATTACCGTTACTGATACAAATGGATGTGTTAATTCAGATGAAATAATATTAAAAAATGGTGATGATTTAAATATTGATTTAGGTGGAGATATAAATATATGTGGTGATGATTCTATAACTTTGGTTTTAAATGATTATTATAAAGTAAGTTGGTTGGATAGTACTATTATAAGTGATTCTATAACTTTATATAAAACAGGTACGATTGATGTTTTAGTGATAGATGAAAATGGTTGCTTTGGAACAGATACTATAAAAGTTAAATTGGTAGATGATTTAAAATTAACATTAAGAGATGATACTACTTTATGTGAATTGTTGAATGAAACTGTTTCATTAAATATATCAAACAATGATATTAGTGTATTGTGGAATGATGGTTCAGATTTATTAGAATATATTGTAGATAAATCAGGTATTTATACAGCTACTATATCAGATACAAACGGATGTCAATCAACTGATACCGTTAATATAAATGAATATTGTAGACCAATAAAATTAACATTACCAAATATATTTACACCAAACGGTGATGGTATAAATGATAATTTTGTTCCAATAGAAACTTTAAATGAAGATATTAATTATATTATAAGTAATATAAAATATATTAATATCGAAATTTATAATAGGTGGGGATTATTAATACACGTTACTAAAGGATATATCCCAAATTGGGATGGTATAACAATGAATGGTAAAATTTGTTCAGATGGTGTTTATTATTGGGTGTTTAATTATGGTGATATATCAGGAGGGGATTATAAAACTAATGGATATGTTCAACTAATAAGATGATTAAAATTCGAATGAATCAACTTTACTTTTGAAAACATCATAGTTAGTTCTATGACCCATGTATTTAATAATTTCTTTATTAAAGTTAACATTATTGTTTTTTAAATATAAAAGAGTTTTTTCATAATTTATAATGTCATCTTCCTCACCTAAAATTACTTGATGTTTTATTCTATCATATTTATCTGAAGAATCAATGTTGTAGATGTTTTTAGGTTCAAATGTTCTGCTGTGTAAAGCTGGGTTTAATAATAAAGTTTTTATTTTAAAAATTTCACCCATTGTAAATCCTAAATACCCACCCATACTTGATCCTATTATTAAATCAAATTTGTCTTTTTTGATAATATCAAATATTTCATTAAAACATTCAGGATTTCTATAATCTAAAGATGGTGCTAATGTTAAATATTTAGAACAAAGATAATTAACTTTTTGACCTCCTTGTTTACTTTCTAATCCATGCAAATAAAGTATTTTTCTCATATTAAAGCATATTAAAAAAATACTAAATAGTTTTTTAATATGTTAATTTTTTATTATATTTGATTATGGAAAATATACAGTTAGAAAATTTTATTAAAGATGGTCCAGATTTTAAGTGGTTTAAAAAAAGAAATCATAAAAATAAAATATTTTATATAGATCATTTTATCAATGAACAAAATATAGAAGGTAGTAATCCACACTATAGTTTTGTTTATTATGATATAAAAAAAAGAGATAATGATTTTATCTCTTTAATTTAATTTTTATAAAATTTCTTTAGATAATGTTTGAACTATTTTATTATCAACAAGTCCTTTATAATTTTGATTGAAATGTTTCATTATAGATCCTATATTAACACTTTCTTGTGTTTCTATAAATTCATCTAATAATTTTTTTGTTTCTTCATTAGACATCATTTTAGGTAAGTAAGGTTCTAAATAAGAAAGTTCTTGATTAGCTTCTTCTGTACCAACTTCTTTAAGTGATTTTTCCATTTTCTTAACAATAGCTAATACATCATTATCTGATGCGTTATCACCAAATTTGTTTTTTACATCTCCTTTAATAACACCTAAGAAGTTTTTCTTACTCATGTTTTTCTCTTTATATGCTGTCATGAAATCAGCATTTATCTTTTTAATTAGTTCCATGAAAATTATATTATTTTTTAAATATTTGTTTATTATATCATTAATTTTTATTATATTTAGGTATGATAAATTAACACATCGATATGAATATTAAAGAACTGAGAATAGGTAATTTTGTGAATAAAGGAATGGTAGTTTCTTTAGGGTATCTAGAAGGTGATCTAGCTTGTGGTGTTATAAAAAATAAAAAAGATAAAAGAGGTGAAGTTTATTTTGAAAAAGATTTATTAGCTATAAAGGTTAAAGATAAGTGGCTTGAAAAATTAGGATTTACCAAAATAGATAATAAATTTATATTAAATGATTTTATTATTATAAAGTCTGATAATAAATATAGTTTATTTGGATATCAAAATTCTAAAGAGTTAGAATATATACACGAAGTTCAAAATGTTTTTCATTCTTTAAATAAAAAAGAGCTTTATGTTTGAAAATAAATAAATGTTATTAAACAATTTCGTAACTAATTTTTATCATATTTAAATTCCTTTCAGTTAATTCCTCATTAAGATAATGATAAAAATATTTTAAGTTTTTTAATTTAATTTTATTGGTTCCTTTAACAAACATTCTAAAAGAACACATAAGTCTAGCTGTTTCCATTTTATAATCACCCATTACTGAACCAAAAACACCATTAGATTCATTATAAATTAAAGATAAAGGACCATTCTTAACAACAAACCTACCACCATCTCTATAGTTTTCAGGAAAATAATCTATTGAATATAAATATGGACTATCCATTATAATTGAATTAACTTTTTTTGGTATACCTTCTAAAGAAGTTAATTTATTTCCACTAAGACCTAGCGTTAAACATTCTTCGGGTGATCCGATTAAATTTGTCAATTCATTATAACCACATAACATACCCTTAGTTATATTAGGACCACCTTCTAAAGAAGTTAATTCGTTTTTAGAACAATCAAATTTACCATTAACTTTTTCTGGTGAAAATTCTAATGATGTTAATTTGTTTTTAGAACAATCAAACTCTCCATTTGTTTCTTTAATTAAACATCCTTCTAATGATTCTAATTTTGAATTAAAATTTATTTTAATATCACCTTTAACATATGTTGGAAATCCTTTTAAGTTAGTTAAATTATTACATCCTTCTATATTAACATTACCCTCTATTTTACCAAATTTAATAGGAATTCTACCTGTCCAGTTTAGATTCCTTAAATAAAGACCTCCATTTACATCAATAGATAAATCATCATTTATAGTATATTCAGTAGAATTCAATAAATTTTCTCTTCTTATATAACTTTTAATATTTTGTTTAACTTCATCATTTGAATTAAAACTACCGTATATACTTTCATAAATCATGTTTTTATATATAAAAATTAATATATAAAAACATGAGACATTTACAATTATTTGAAAACTTCAAAAAATCTACTGATTTGAAATCTTTATTAGAAACAATAAAAGATCATTTAAAGGATGATTACTTTACAGTAAAACCAAAAATAGATAAAGAAAAGATAACTTTATCTGAAGGTGATTATAAAATGGAAGTTTATGATAATGGTCAAGATAATGATTTCTTTTTAGTTAGAGTTTCTGAAAAAAATAAAGTCATACAAGATTTTAAAAAGAATAAACAAAAAGAAGGATACTCACCAGATGAAATACCTACTGAAAATATATTAATGATGATATCAAGGTATTTTCAAAACAACTAGTTTATTATATATAATTAATGAAGGAATCAGAATTAGCTGAGAAGATTATTAATTATTTTGAATCAAAAGGTTATATAACTTATAAAGAAGTAAGTATGTATGGTAAAGGTGGTGACGCTAGAGCTGATATTTATTTTGTTAAAAAAGTTAATGACGAAATAGTTGATTCTGTTGTAGTAGAAACCAAAACAAGTTTTTCAACAAAAGTTATACAACAAGCAGATAGATGGAAAACATCTAAATTATCACACCGAGTTTATGTTTGTGTTCCAGCTCCCAAAAGAAAAGATTTAAAAAGTAGAAGGTTCTTATTTAAAGTTTGTAAATTATTAGGAATAGGAGTTTTCCAATATTATACTAATCAAGATTTTATTTTCGGTATAAAAGAAAGTGTTGAATCTGATGTAATAAAAACAAAAAAACACCCACCATTATTTGAAGAACAAAAAGATTCAATAGCTGGTAATGATAAATCTGAATATGTTACTAAGTTTAAATTAACCGTATCTAAATTAAATGAATTTATGGAAGATAAAGAAAGATATGTTTGGAAAGATTTAATAGAAGAAATAGACCATCATTATTCTAATGATAAGTCTGCCATGGGTGCTTTAAAAAAATTAATTGGTGGTAATGGACCAATAAAAGGATATTATTTTGAAAAGATTGATAAAAAGATAAACTTAATCAAAGGAAATAAATTTTAATTTTAATATATAAATAATGAAATATCTAAAGGAATATAATCAATTTAAACTAATTTCAGAAAATTTACAATATCATTTAGATAATAATATATCATTACATGATAATGTATTTAGATATGGTTCTAAAGAATTCTTCACTACTATAAACGAAGCTAGAGAATTATATAATAACAATGTTATAAACTTAACAGAAAGTGACTTAGAACTCATTAAAACTGATATAGGACTAAAAGGAATATATGAAGACAAAGAAGTTTGGTTGGATATTCCTATGGTTAATGAAGCTGAATATAAAGGAAAAGAAGTTGAATTGGATTCACCAAAAAGAGGTGGTAAAAAGAAGTTCTATGTTTATACTAAAAATCCTGAAACTGGAAATATAATAAAAGTAGAATTCGGTGCTAAAAAAGGAGGTCAAAAATTATCTGTTAAATTGGATGATCCAAAAGCAAGAAAAAGATATGATTCTAGACATGGTTGTTCTAAAGGAAAACACAACGATAAAACAAAACCAGGCTACTGGTCATGCAGATTACCAAAATTCCAAAAGTTATTAAAGTTATCACCAAAAACGAAGGGTCAGTGGTGGTGATACAAACTTTAATGTAAAATTAAATATAAATATTATGTTTATAACTACCTATTCAGAATTTGTTTTGAAAGAAACACTTAAAACACATGATATAGATTTAACTATAGATAAAACACATGATGAATTGTCATTGTTGAGATTTAATTTTGATATAAAAAAAACTCCAAATAAAACTATAGAAGTTACATTAAATGGGTTTAATTACATACATGGGGTTGGTCAATATTTAGATGTTATGAACCGAATATTAATAGATAGACATGGTTGGTTTCCATCTAAAATGTTGATAACTAATCTATCTGGTATAGTAAATAAATTCCCATATGATGAAAATAAATTAACCAGTGATGAAAATAAATATTTTGATTCGGTTACAATAACATATGATTCAAAATACGATACTGAATTTGAAATACCAGTAAAATTATACCACCTTTCTATAAAAGAATATGAATCAAATATTTTAAAATCAGGTATAATACCAAAATCAAAATATAAACCAACTAAACATTTAGATAGAATCTATGTTTGTAAACATATAGAAGATTGTTATAATTTAATCAATCAAATGAAGTTTATATACTCAAGTAAAAAATTAAATAATAAAAATATTAAAATTAACACAGATTGGATTATCTATGAAATAAAAACAGATAATATAAATAATTTAAAACTTTATAAAGACCCCAATTATGAAAATGGTTATTATGTAGTAGATAACATACCACCACAAAATATATCAATTATTGAAACTGAATAGTAATATATAAACTATGGAATGTAAAAAATGTGAATGGAGTTGGGAAATTGAAACAGATGATGAGAATCCTTATCTTTGTCACAAATGTGGATTTGATAGTAAATCAAATGATTATGATTTAGTTTCTTTGAAAAAATGGCAAAAAGAAAATTTACCTTTTGTTGAAACAATAACCAATGATGGTACTTTTAGAATTTTTGAATACAATACTAATGAATTGGATTTAACTTGGCATAGAGATAATGAAGATAGAATAGTTGAATCTGTTGGTAAAACAGATTGGATGATTCAGATAGATAATGAATTACCTAAAAAATTAGAAAAAGTTTTTATATCTAAAGGTGTTTATCATAGATTGATAAAAGGAAATGGTGATTTAAAATTAAAAATAATTAAAAAATAGTTCATACTTATTTAATTTTTTTAATATATAAATAAAATATTAAAATATACGGACTTAGGACCCGTTATAGCTTCGGCTATTAATCCACTTAGTAGTTCGCTACAACTAAGTGGGTTCTTTTTGTTATAAAGTTATGATAAAGTTATTTAAGATATTCTCACTTGTTATTATAATACCTTTGTTTATATGTAATACCAAAAGTGATAAAATAGTATACAAAAAGATAAACACTTATTCTTTTGAACAATTAGATAGTTTACAGAAAATAGAAAATAGAAAAGTTTTAGTTTTTGTTTATGCTGATTGGTGTAAATATTGTTTATTCATGGAAGATAAAACATTTAAAGATAATAAAGTTGTTGACAAATTAAACAAAGATTATTATTTCATAACTTTAAATACTGAATACAAAGAAGATATTACTTATAATAAACACACTTTTAAATTTAAATATACTGGAATAAATCTTGGTATTCATGAATTGGTTGAAGAATTAGTTAAGATAAATAATGAAATTAATTACCCAAGTATATGTGTGTTAGACAAAAACAATATTATATTTAATCATTGTGGATATTTAAAACCTAAAGAAATACTTTTGGTTTTATAATTTAATATATAAATTAAGAAAAAAAACAATGATATGAAACACTTAAAAACATTTGAAGTTTTTTATCAAAACACAAAACATTTAAAAGTTGATAAAAAAACTATTAATTTTATAAATGGGGTTGTAACAGAATCTGAATATTTAGAATATTTAAGTGATGAAATTTTAAACGAGGGTATATATGGTGATATTAAAAATTATTTAAATGATAAAATCCTTAGTGTTATATTAACATTTATAGATAAAATTAAAAATTCGATTAACAAAGCTTTTGAAATACTTAAAAAATTTAAAAAGTCCTTCACAAAAATACTAGATTATATTAAAAAATTTAAAGAAAAATATCCCATTCTATATAAAATAATAGTAATTGGGTTATTGTGTATTTTATTTTTAGTACTTTTTATCTCTTGTGTTCAATCTGGTAGTGATGCTCCGGTTGAACATATTGAAATAACTAGAACATATATACAAGAATTAAACATAAGTGGAAACGGATTCAGCCAAAAAATAGTTAGATCTGTTGAAGTTGTGGTAAGTGGTGACAATATTAGCTCAGAAGAAGTTATGAATAGTATAGATAATTCTATTGGTGAAATTAAAAATATTAAATCACAATCAGAGATTTCAGATTTTTCCGATAAATTTTCCGATGGAATAGATAAACTTTCACAAAAAGTAAAAAATATAGAACCAACAAAAGATAGTAAATACCTTAGTAGTGGGAGTTTTGAGGATTTATAGTAAAAATTATTAGAATAAAAAAAACTTATTATTGAAAAATAATAAGTTTTTTTTATTCTAATAATAAATGTGGTGAAGACCAGCTAGATTCGGATCTAGCAAAGGTAACGATATCAGATACTATCTTATTCTTTTCATCACCTTTTAAAGAATCTAACCAATCAATAAATATAATTGATTGTAGTCTGGAATTCTCATATGAATTTTTTTTGTCATCTAATACTTTTATAGACTTCCCATTACTATCAACTAAACCTAAATCTTCATCCCAAATTTCTTTTAACTCAGGATTTTTTGGAGAATAGTTACCAACAATTTTTCTTATTTCTTTTTTATCGGTTTCTAATCTTATTTTATTTTTTAATTCAATTAAACCCTCTTTTTTATTATTCTTCAATAAAAAATCTATCATAGAACCAGCTTTACCTGAAACATATCCTCTACCTTTTCTACCTCTAAGTTCTAACTGAACTTTAGACTTTAATTTAGTATCAAATGTTCTACTATCTATAGTAGTGGTACCCTTTCTATCACCTTCTTTTTCTTCCCATTCAAAATCTATAGAAACTGTTTTCTTATTTTGTTCAATATCAAAATCTTTGTATGTTCTAATAAATTGTTTTTTATTCTTGCTGTTTACTTTATCAATATTTGGATCTTTAGCTATAGTTTTTTTCAAAGAAACACCAATCAAACCATTAACATTTTCAATACAACTTCCTAAATAATCATTTAATTCGGATATTGTTGCAGTGTCTGTATCTGATTTAAATTCACTCAAAGATACTTCGTTAAAATCATTAAATTCTAACCATATATCACTAGGGTTCCATTTAGCATCATTAACATTATCTGGAATATTGTTTTCTTCTCTAAATTTATCGTCTTTAATTTTTTTATAATTGTGAATAAATTCACTTGCTTTTTTCCTAATAGTCAAATTGGTATGGTCTTTACGAATACATTTTAAATTATTCAATTCACCACTATCCTTTATCCATTTTATTAAAACTTTACAATGATTTTCAAACAATTCATGTGATTTTTTACTTAATTTATCATACTTTATAACAAATTCGTTAGATTTATCATCTAAACGTATCTCTTCATTGTTTTTATCATAAATTTTAATTCCTTTTTTCAACAACTCAGACATTTTCATCATAAAGACCACTTCTCTAAAATGGTGACCTCTTTTAGAAGAACCAGATTTATCATACTGTACTATCAAACCACAATTTGAATTCTGTTTAACAACAGCCCATTTTTGTTTGATACTACTATCATCAGTTATTATCTTATAAAAATATGAATTATCTCTATTATATACTGAACCCTCACGGTCAATTACATTATTTTTATCATCATCATATAAATGACCTATATCATAGGTTGATGGTCTTATAATTAAAACCTCATCTTTATCATTAGGAATCTCATCGATTTGAAATTCTAATTTAATAGGTTTATCGCTTTTTTTGTAATTATTTTTTGATACTTTAGATAATTTAATTTTACCAGACGGACTTATTTCATAATCCACATCAAATTTACCAACACCCATAGTTGCTTCATTTATAAAATCTAAAAAATTATGTATCATTGTTTATATATTAAATTTGAAATTTAAACAATAAAAAAAGGATCTTAAAGATCCTTTTTTTGTTTAATATTATTTTACTTTTTATTAGTATGAACTTTCTACGTCAGAAATAATTCCATTAATCTTATCTACACTACCGAATCCCATTCCAAATCTATCTACAGTACCTATCATAGATGTTATTTGTTCAGCTGTTCTGATACCACCAGAAGCTTTAATATTCATAGATGAACCTTCAGACTTAATAGTATCAAACATAGTTTGTATCTTATCCATTTCAGCTCCAACAGCTACTTTACCAGTTGATGTTTTAATGAAGTCAGCACCTGCTTCAATGCAAACATGTGTTGATATTTCTGTTTCTTCATTAGTTAATAATCCAGATTCAACAATTACTTTTAAAATAACTTTTTCACCATCTTTATTAACATTATCATGACAGATATCAGTTAAAGATTTAACTTCTTCTACTAAATATTCTTTAGATGTTTCACCATCTAATTGTAACATTTTGTAATTTAAAACCATATCAACTTCATCAGCACCATCAGCAATAACTTTTTTAGTTTCTGATATCTTTTCATCTAATGAATTATCTCCACCAGGAAAAGAAACTACTGTACAAACCAATACTTTAGATTCGGCTAAACAATTTGAAGCCAACTTAACAAACTTAGGTAAAACACAAACCGATTTAACTCCAAGTTTTTTAGCTTTATCACAAAGTTCTTTTAAATCTTCATCAGTTGAACTATCTTCTAATAAAGTATAGTCAATCATGTCATTATAATCAAATGATTCACTTTCTTTTATAAATTGTTTATATGATTTAATTTTCTTCATTTTAATTTATTTCTTTTTATAATCAATCATAGTTTTAACAAAAGTCTTCATATCTTCTGTTGTTCTCATAATCTTAGACATGTGTGGTAAATTCCAAGGAGAGTGTCCAGAAATTTTCCAATCGTCAATATACCAAGCAAATATTGGTTTATTTAAGAATGATGCTTGTTGTAATTCACCAAATGAACCACCTGAAGTATATTCATTAAATCCTACAAAGAAAGCGTCACATAAGTTAACTATTAACTCATCTTCTGGTTCAATTGTTTTAGAGAATATTTTATTAATCTCATCAAATGTTCTTGGGTCCTCAGAATCTTCGTATTCACCTGATTTAAATTTACCCATTTCTTCACCAAATTTAGGATTCTTAGTTCTATCAACTTCTTTTCTAACTGGGTTTAATATAGCTGGTGTATCATAATATTTTAATACAAAATTGTTACCACCTTCTTCGATAAATCTATTCATGTTTTCATTATCAACTGTATAAGCTGGTTTAACAGTAACATCATCACCATAGTAAG
>CERM01076107.1_pt1 | contig 10921 bp, 10 predicted proteins | sample 530791 | NCBI WGS metagenome assembly CERM01 (sample SAMEA2620970, study PRJEB7988) | marine metagenome | biome: marine biome (ENVO:00000447); feature: surface water layer (ENVO:00002042); material: "saline water (ENVO:00002010), including plankton (ENVO:xxxxxxxx)" | depth 5 m | reverse complement strand
ACGACAGGAGCAACAGGAAGTGGGAATGGTGATATAACTGGCGTAACTGCAGGTACAGGTTTAACAGGTGGTGGTACATCTGGTTCAGTTACATTAGCTGTATCTACTACACAATCCCAAAGAATTTCTTTTAGCGCAAACGCAACAAATAACTGGGACACAATTGCTACATCAACTGGCTCTCAGGGTAGTATAGAAGTTTACAATGTTGGCTCAGGTAATGATGCTTTTATGTCTTTTCATACTGGAGGGGATTATGCAATATATTTCGGTTTAGACGCAGGAACAAATAAATTATCCGTAGGAGGTTGGTCTATGGGGGCGGTTTCTTATGATATTTATCACTCAGGAAATAAACCAACTTTAGCTGCTTTAGGGTACACAGGAGCATCCAATGCAAATTATATAACAAACAATAATCAATTAACTAACGGAGCTGGTTATACAACTAATATAGGAGATATAACTGGTGTCACTGCAGGAACTAATCTTACTGGAGGCGGTACTTCAGGTAGTGTAACATTAAATATGGCTACAGGCGGTATTGGATCGGGGACATATGGCTCAACAGCTAATGCAACTAAAATCGATACAATTACAGTCGATGCATATGGTAGAGTAACTGCTGTAGCAACAGGTGCAACTGGAGATATAAATGGAGTTACTGCAGGTGATGGATTAAGTGGTGGTGGATCGAGTGGTACACCTACTCTTAGCGTGGATTATTTAGGTAGTGACAATATTATATTAGAATCTCCGACTGAAGCTACAGGTACATTATCTACTTCGGATAGAATAATGGTAAGTAGTGCATCTACTGGTAATGTATATAAATCAACTATAAGCAACTTACCTTTTTCAAACAACTCAGGGGATATAACCAGTGTTAGTGCTGGTACAAATATGTCTGGGGGTGGTACATCTGGAGCTGTTACATTAAATTGTACTATTACAAATAATAATCAATTAACTAACGGAGCTGGTTATACAACTAACGTTGGTGATATAACTGGTGTCACTGCTGGTACTAATCTTACTGGAGGTGGTACTTCAGGTAGTGTAACAGTAAATATGGCAACAGGCGGTGTAGGATCGGGAACTTATGGATCAACATCTAATGGTACTAAAATAGACAATATAACTGTAGATGCTTACGGTAGGGTTACAGGCGTTACGACAGGAGCAACAGGAAGTGGGAACGGAAGTGTTACATCTATTTATACACAAAGTCCTATACAAGGCGGAACAATTACAAGTAGCGGCTCTCTTAGTTTATTAACGCCAGTAAGTGGAGATTGGCATAACGGCGGTGCAGTTGTAGTAGGAACAGATGGTTTATCAGAAATAGGTAGGTATCTTGATTTCCATACATCAGACACAAGCACTGGTGATTACGATGTAAGGCTTCAAGCAAATACAAGTGGTCAACTACATTCTTCAGCAACAATTAGATCTGAAGGAAATCTTGAAGCTGTAGGTAATATGGTAGCGGGTTATTTAAGGACTACCAATGGAACTCAATATCAGCCAAGTCATTCTTTTACCAGTGACACAAATACAGGTATGTATTGGGCTGGTACTGACAAAATTGGCTTTACCGCAGGAGGTCAACAAAAAGCCACAATAGGATCAACAAGTTTTTATATTAGAGATAGTCTGGGTATAGGTACAGGAAGCCCAACTACAAAACTTCACGTAGACGGCGTTGGAATGATTAGAGACTCCGAAGGGGTTGGAGATTTCTATTTAGGGAATTACGGAACAAATAAGCACTTTAGATTTCACACCAACAACACTCATACTTATTTTGATATGAATTGTGGTAATATTCACTGGAGACAAGGTAGTTCAAATAGATACTATTTTTATCCGTCTACTGCCAACATGACTATCAACGGAACGTTAACTCAAAATTCTGATGTAAGAAACAAAGAAAACATAGTTGAAATAGACAGTTGTATTGACAAGGTTCAAGCAATGCGTGGTGTTTACTATAATAGAACTGATTTTAACACAGAAGTTACTAAAGTTGGTGTTATAGCTCAAGAAGTTGAAGCTGTTTTACCAGAGCTTATATTAGAATCACCAGACGATGGGCTAAAGTCTGTGGCTTATGCAGAATTAACAGCTGTATTAATAAATGCGGTAAAAGAACAGCAAGTAATGATACAAGATTTAAAATCAAGAATAGAACAATTAGAAAAATAAAGTCATGGCAATAAATTATAAATGGGTTATTTCACAAATGGATGCTTATGTTGAGTCACAAGGGCAAAGCAATGTAATACACAAAGTTCAGTGGACTTACTTAGGTCAAGAAGAAACTTATATGAGTGTTTTAAATGGAGAAGAAAACTATACTTATACCGCTGGAGATCCTTTTATACCATATGAAAATACGAAAGCTTTTGAAGATGTAGTTGTAAGTTGGTTAAATGAATCTTTAGATGTATCAGACATGCAATCAATTATTTCTGCTGACATACAACTTCAAAAATTTCCAGAAAATGAAGAGTTGTATTTTACGTGGCAAGATTCCATTTAAGCAAAAATAAAATTAGTATATTTGTATAAATAAATTATAAATTAAATTTAATATCATGAGTAAAAAAGAAGAATCAAAAAAATTAAACAAAGCAGAGCTTGAGAACGTTCAAGGACTTAATCAAAAGTTTATGAATCTTAAACTTGCTTTAGGTGAAACCGTACTTCAACAATCAAAAATTTTAACTGATGTGAAATTAGTTCAAGATGAATTTAAATTAGTTGAAGTTGAATTAACTAAATCTTACGGGGAAAATGCAGTAATTAATCTTCAGACTGGAGAGGTTACAGGACCTTCGGAAGAAGAAAAAAAGGAAGAATAAAGTAATGGCAAAAATTAGCAACACATCAGCATACCCAAACATAAGCTCTCTTGATAATGCAGATTATTTAATATTGACTGATGCAGAAAATCAGTTGAAAACAAAAACTTGCACTATTGAACAATTACAAGTTGCGTTTGGTATTGACACGTTGATTGCTAATGTTGTTATAAATCCAGCTACTCTACAGGCTTTAGGAACATCATCAAAACAATTAATTCCAGCTCCAGGAGCAGGTAAAGTTATTGATATTATTTCTACTATGGCATATTTAGAAGCAGGAGTGTCTCAATATAATTTTGGAGCTGTTTTGTCTTTAAAGCAAGGAGCTTATACTTGGGGAACTATAGCTAACACGTTTGTTAATAAAGCTGCAAGTGGTTCGTACAAATATTTACCACAATATGGACATGAAGCTCCAGCTAATACTGCTGTAGTTTTAGATACTGCATCTAATCCAGGTCAAGGAGATGGTACTTTATACTTAAATATATATTATAGAGTTCTTACACAAGACTCTTCATTTTAATCTAATAGATTGGACATAAGGAAAATATCTATAGGAGCTGATTATAAAAGTGGTGCTATGCATTACATTGTAGGACAAGAAGTCTTAGGTGGTAAATATGCAATACATTTAATTCAGTTTGATTCTAAAACGGAATGTTATAGAATATGGATACAACAAGGGTTAGAAATTCTACTATGGAAAGAATTTAGACTTACACTTCCAATTTCTTTAGAGTATAATATAAACTTTTAATGCAATCGCCTTATTCATTTATTGTCACTCCTTTAAACAATAAAAGGTATGACAACACAACCAATATAGGAGGTATTGAATTTATCACCAGTACCTCCGAAGAAAATCATAAAGCATCTAATAGATTTGCTGAAGTTGTAGCTCTTCCTATTAATTATAAAGGAGAGGTTCAAGTTGGCGATACTTTAGTTGTGCACCATAACGTATTTAAGTTTTATAATGATATGTATGGAAGGAGAAAAAGTGGAAAAAGTTTTTTAAAAGAAAATTTGTTTTTAATTGATCCTGATCAATTTTATCTTTATAAAAATAATGGTGTTTGGAAAGGTTATGATAAATATTGTTTTATAAAACCAATTACAAAAAAAGATAGTTTTATAAGTAAAGGTGGAAGCGTAGAACCTTTAATGGGAAAGATAAAATATATTAATAGTGAATTAGAAGATTTAGGTTTAAATATAGACGATGTAGTATCGTTTCAACCTGAATCGGAATATGAGTTTGTTATTGAAGGTGAAGTTCTTTATAGAATGTATACTAATAATATTACTATGGTATTATGACAACAGAAGATTTAAAAAAAGAAATAATAAATGCTGGTCATAGAGCTGTACAACAATTAATTAAAGTTGCAAAAGAAGACATTATTAAATATGAAAAAGATGATGAACTTGCGGCAGACAGATTAAAAAATGCAGCAGCAACCAAAAAATTATGTATAATGGATGCTTTCGAAATAATAAAAAAAATAGAAGACGAAAAACAATTATTAGAAGGAGGCACAATTAATAAAAACCAAACCCCAAAAGGATTTGCAGAATCAAGATCAAAATAGCTTATATAGAATAAATAAAATAACTATTCCGAAATCGGTCTTGCTAAAAAAAAATAAAGCAAAGACATGGAAACCTGGCTACGATGAAAAGTATGACATTGTAGTAATATCACAAAATGGCACTATAGGAGATATTTACACTGTCAACAATTTAAATATAGCCACACCCCTTACACCTAAATTATCGTCTAAACACAAGCCTTCAAATCAATTCTGGAAAGCTTCAGATTATCCTAAAGAATTAAAAAGGATACAAACTATATTTCAATGGCATGAAACACCACCAACGTTTAAAAACCAGTGGGTAGACTACATTGAAGAAGAGTTTAACCGAAGAGAGAATGGGCATTGGTTTATGAATAATGGTAAACCAACTTACATTACTGGAACACACTATATGTATTTACAGTGGACTAAAATAGATGTTGGTCATCCTGATTTTAGAGAAGCCAATCGTATTTTTTTTATGTACTGGGAAGCTTGTAAGATTGACAAAAGATGTTTCGGAATGTGTTACTTAAAAATAAGACGTTCAGGTTTTTCTTTTATGAGTTCGGCTGAAGGTGTTAATAAGGCTACTATAACTAAAGATGCACGTATAGGTATATTATCTAAAACAGGTTCTGATGCTAAAAAAATGTTTACAGACAAGGTTGTGCCTATTTCAAACAATTATCCTTTCTTTTTTAAACCTATACAAGACGGAATGGATAAGCCAAAAACAGAGTTAGCATTTCGTGTGCCAGCTTCAAAGATTACTAAAAAAAATATGTTTGATATTGGTGATGAAGAGTTAGAAGGATTAGATACTACTATTGATTGGAAAAATACTTCTGACAATAGTTATGATGGTGAAAAACTTCAATTATTATTACACGATGAAAGTGGTAAATGGGAGCGTCCAGAAAACATTTTAAATAACTGGAGGGTAACTAAAACATGCTTGAGATTAGGAAGTAAAATTATAGGAAAATGTATGATGGGTTCTACTTCAAATGCATTAGATAAAGGTGGTAATAATTTCAAAGAATTATATAACGATTCTGATCCAAGAAAACGAAATCAAAACGGTCAAACTAAAAGTGGGTTATATTCACTTTTCGTTCCTATGGAATGGAACATGGAAGGTTTTATTGATAGGTTTGGTATGCCAGTATTACGAGGAACTAATATTAATATAATTGGAATAGATGATGAAGTAATAAATATAGGAGCTATAGATTATTGGGAAAATGAAGTAGAATCATTAGCACAAGATCCTGATGCTTTGAATGAATATTACAGACAATTTCCACGTTCAGAGTCACATGCATTTAGAGATGAAAGCAAACAGTCTTTATTTAATTTAACTAAAATATATCAACAAATAGATTACAATGATTCTTTAATTATTAATCAACATGTATCACAAGGTTCATTTAGTTGGAAGGATGGAATCAAAGACACCAAAGTAGTGTGGAATCCAAATCCTCGTGGCAGGTTTTTTGTATCACATATACCAGAATTTAATTTACAAAATAATGTAATAGTAAAAAATGGAAAAAAGTATCCAGGTAATGAACACTTAGGTGCGTTTGGTTGTGATTCTTATGACATTTCTGGAGTAGTAGTAGGAAGTGGTTCTAATGGAGCATTACATGGATTGTCTAAATTTAATATGGACAACTTTCCGTCAAATCAATTCTTTTTAGAATATATAGCCAGACCTCAAACCGCAGAAATATTTTTTGAAGAAGTTTTGATGGCGTGTGTTTTCTTTGGAATGCCTATATTAGTAGAAAATAACAAACCACGATTATTATATCACTTCAAAAATAGAGGATATAGAGGTTATAGTATGAATAGACCAGATAAAACTTTTGTAAAATTATCTAAGACGGAAAAAGAATTAGGAGGCATACCCAATTCATCTGAGGATGTAAAACAAGCTCACGCATCAGCTATTGAATCATACATAGAAAAACATGTAGGTTTAGATATGGATGGTACGTATAGACAAAGAGATGATATGGGACAATTACCATTTCAAAGAACTTTAGAGGATTGGGCTAAATTTGACATATCTAATCGAACTAAGTTTGATGCAGCAATAAGCTCTGGTTTAGCTATCATGGCCACTCAGAAACACCTGTATACTCCGACTAAAGAAAAATCAAAAATAAGCATTAACTTTGCGAGATATAACAATAAGAACTCACTTAGCCAACTACTTAATAGATGAAGCAAGTAAATATAAACATAAAAACTGCTGCATTTCCAGATCAATTTGTTTCAGATTCTACAAAAGATACAAAAGAATTTGGTCTGCAAGTAGGACAAGCCATACAATACGAATGGTTCAGAAAAGATGGTGGCTCGTGTAGATTTTACAATCAATGGGCAGACTTTAATAAATTAAGGTTATATGCTCGTGGTGAGCAATCTATTGCAAAATACAAAAACGAACTTGCTGTTGATGGTGATTTAAGTTATTTAAATTTAGATTGGACGCCTGTTCCTATTATACCCAAATTTGTAGACATAGTTGTAAATGGTATGTCTGACAGATTATTCAAAGTTAAAGCATACGCACAAGACGTAATGTCTGCGGAAAAAAGGAATCAATTTCAAGAAATGGTTGAGGCTGATATGATAGCTAAACCTATTCTACAACAAATGAATCAAGACTTTGGTATTGATACATTTATGATACCTGAAGAACAACTTCCTGAAACAGGAGATGAATTGGAGTTGTTTATGAATATGAAATATAAACCTGCAGTTGAAATAGCAGAAGAAGAAGCTATAAATACTTTATTAGCTGAAAATCATTATCAAGATACCCGTAAACGTGTAGATTATGATATTACTACAATAGGAGTTGGTATAGCAAAACATATGTTTTTACCAGGACAAGGAGTTACTATTGATTATGTAGATCCTGCAAATGTTGTATATAGCTATACTGAAGATCCTCATTTTAAAGATTGTTTTTACTGGGGTGAAATTAAAACAGTTCCAATCACAGAACTTATAAAAATTGATCCTGATTTAACTGTAGAAGATTTAGAAGAGATTTCTAAATATAGTCAATCATGGTACGATTATTATAATGGAGCACAGTTTTATCAAAACAGTATGTTCCATAGGGATACAGCTACTTTGTTATATTTCAATTATAAGTCATCACATTCTTTTGTTTATAAAAAGAAGACTATGCCAGATGGTAGTTTTAAAACTGTAGAGAAGGATGATCAATTCAATCCTCCTCAACAAATGCAAGAAGAAGGAAGCTTTGAAAAAATAGAAAAAAGAATAGATGTCTGGTACGATGGTATAATGGTAATGGGCACTAATATTATATTACAATGGAAAATGGCAGAGAATATGGTTAGACCAAAATCTGCAAGTCAATATGCTATGCCTAATTATGTAGCATGTGCACCACGTAATTATAAAGGAATGTTTGAATCTTTAACAAGACGAATGATTCCTTTTGCTGATTTAATACAAATGACGCATTTAAAGATACAGCAAGTTGTAGCTCGTGTTGTTCCAGACGGTGTATTTATTGATGCTGATGGATTAAATGAAGTTGATTTAGGAACTGGTAATGCATACAATCCTGAAGACGCACTACGTTTATATTTTCAAACAGGTAGTGTAGTTGGTAGAAGTTTTACTCAAGATGGTGAGTATAATAATGCAAGAGTTCCCATAACACAATTAACATCAAACAGTGGAGCTTCAAAACTTCAAATGTTGATTGGTAACTATAATCATTATTTAGATATGATTAGGCAAGTTACTGGATTAAATGAAGCACGTGACGGTTCAAAACCAGATCCTTATTCATTAGTAGGTGTTCAAAAGTTAGCTGCTTTAAATTCAAACGTAGCAACACGCCATATATTAGACGCAAGTTTATATATAGCCAGAACAATGTCTGAGTGTTTAGCTATAAGAACAGCAGATATTTTAGAGTATGCAGACTTTAAAGATGAGTTTGCTATGCAAATTGGTAAATACAATTTAAAAATATTAGAAGATATAAAGTCTTTGTATATGTATGATTTTGGAATATTTATAGAAATGTCTCCAGACGAAGAAGAAAAGCAAATGCTTGAACAAAATATACAAATGGCTTTATCACAACAAGATATAAGTTTAGAAGATGCGATAGATATTAGAGAGGTCAATAATTTAAAAATGGCAAACCAACTCTTAAAACTAAAACGTAAAAAGAAACAAGAAGCAGAGCAACAAGCTCAAATGCAGGCACAACAAATGCAGGCACAACAACAAATGGAGGCTCAACAAGCTGCAGCTCAAATGGCAATGCAAAAAACTCAACAAGAGTTACAAGGCAAGATGCAATTAAAACAAACCGAAATTCAATTCGAAATTGAGAAGCTTAAAACTGAAGCACAATTAAAAGCTCAATTGATGGCTGAAGAATTTAATTATCAAATGCAATTAAAAGGCATTGAGGAAGAGGGTTTACAGAAAAGAGAAAACGAAAGAGAAAAATCAAAAGACAATAGAATAAGTCAACAATCCACACAAACATCAAAAATGATTGAGCAAAAGAAAAGAGATTTGCCAGCAATTAATTTTGAATCTAATGAAGATAGTTTAGATGGTTTTGACTTAGCAGAATTTAATCCAAGATAAATAAAGCAATGATAGAAAAATCTGCAGGCCCACAATTAAATCAAATACGAAATGATTTTAATAAAAGGGTAACAAAAAAAGCAATGTTAGGTAGGACTAAAAAAGTACAATGGGAGGCCAGAAGAAGGTATTCTAATATTTAAAACTACCTAAAATTAAATCAAAATAAGTATTAACTTTGTATAAAATTAAATCAAATGGAAATTAAAGTAAAAGCTGTCGAAGGCTACGACAATAAATCTAAAGCAGAAGTAGAACAAGAACTATTAAACAAACATGAAGAGTTATTAGAAAATAATGATTCTGATGTTGTAAAAGTAGATACATCTGAATTAGAGCCAAAAGAAACAAGTAATGAAACAAATAATGTTTCAAATGAAAATACAACTCCCTCATCAGAGTTAAATGATGAAGACGTTCTTTCTTTTATTAAAAAGAGATATGATAAAGAAATAAATTCAGTTGATGAATTGTTTGCGGAAAAAGAGGCAAACCCTGATTTACCTGAAGATGTTTCAGCGTATTTTAAGTACAAACAAGAAACTGGTCGTGGCATAGAAGATTTCTACAAATTGCAGAAAGATTATGATGACATGGACGAGGATAATGTACTAACTAATTATTATCAAAACATTGAAGAGGGTTTAGATAGCGAAGACATTGCGGATATTATCGAAGATAAATTTTCCTACGATGAAGAGTTAGATGAACCTAAAGATGTTAAGAAAATTAAATTAGCTAAAAAACGTGAACTTGCGAAAGCACGTAAGTTTTTAAATGAACAAAAAGATAAATATAAAATTCCTCTTGAGTCAAGTGGGGGTGGATTATCTGATGATCAAGAAAAAAATCTTAATGCTTATAAAAGTTATATAGAAGAATCTCAAACTATTAAAGAGGCAAATAAAAAAAGGTATGAGCATTTCCAAACGCAAACCAGTAATGTGTTTAATAATGATTTCAAAGGTTTTGATTTCAATATTAGTGAGGATTTAAATCTTACTTTTAAGCCAGGTACTAACGATGAATTACGTAACAAACAATCAGACGTTAATAATTTTTTAAATAATTTTATTGATTCAGATAGTGGTTTAGTTAATGATGCTGTTGGATATCATAAAGCTTTAGCTGTTGCAATGAACCCTGAAAAGTTCGCAAGATATTTTTATGAACAAGGTGTTGCTAATACCGTAGATAATGTAACTAAAAAATCAAAAAACATTAATATGGATGTTAGAAAAGCACCACAAACGTTTAGTAAAGATGGTCTAAAAATTAAAACAGTACAAAGCAAATCAGATAGTAGTGGAAGAGGACTCAAAATTAGAAGTATTAAAAAAAATAATTAAAAATTAAAAAGTAAAAATTATGGCAGTAAATGTAACCCCTGGTTTTGATTTGCAACCAAGTAGCCAACAAGTACCGTTGTCTACAAATTATATTACAGACTTTAATTTCTTGAATCAGTATTTACCTGATACATATGAAAAAGAGTTTGAAAGATATGGCAATCGCACAATCGCTTCTTTCCTAAGAATGGTAGGAGCAGAAATGCCTTCTAACTCTGACCTTATTAAATGGGCAGAACAAGGAAGACTACACACAAAATATCAAGGATGTACTTCGGCTGCTGCTGCAGGCGCTGCATCAAGAAATGTAGTATGGACTATTCCTAACAATATTTCTAACTTTAACCCAGCATTAGCTGGAACGCAAAATACTGCGTCATTAAGAGTTGGACAAACAGTTATGATTAGTGACAACACACCTGGATCAAACTTACAAAACAAAGGTATTGTAACG
>CERM01018856.1_pt1 | contig 10960 bp, 11 predicted proteins | sample 530791 | NCBI WGS metagenome assembly CERM01 (sample SAMEA2620970, study PRJEB7988) | marine metagenome | biome: marine biome (ENVO:00000447); feature: surface water layer (ENVO:00002042); material: "saline water (ENVO:00002010), including plankton (ENVO:xxxxxxxx)" | depth 5 m | reverse complement strand
CATAATATGGCTGATATTTATAGCCCAAAAATGATAATTCTCCTTGAATAAGACAAATATCAACGCTGAAAACGAAAGCATACCAATTCCTCTTACCACAAGATATTTTGACTGACTGGCATCTCTAATATCAGAAAAGTAAACACTTAAACCAATCCCCATAAATCCAAAGATACCATAAATCATTACAGGCAAAAACTGATTATTCCAGAACAATACAAGCCCAGAGATTATAAATAAGATAACATTTGTTGCTCTAATCATTTTGTTATTCCAAAAACTTGCAAAATTTATACTGCCACTTGTAAAAAAGTAGATTGACCCTAAACTAAAAAGTCTTGAAGCAAAGAGAAGTGAGTTTGCCAACCGCTCATCTACTAGAGGAAGATGACCAAATGCAGCTACTCCAGATGAAATCCCTGTAAACATAAAAAACCAAATAAATTCTTTATGATTTATGTGACTACTGTGAATTCTCAGAGTAATAAAAGCAGTAAGAAGAATTAAAATATTTGAAGAAAAACTAATCCAAATCATCGTCATTTTTTTTTATGAATTTCGAATAATTTATTTTAGAATTTAAACACACCAGATTCTAAAGCCTTAGTTGTTAATCCAATTGGTCTATTTTTTTCGTAATCATAACTTATTAGAGCTGTTCTAATATTTGCCATATGCTTCCCTTGAGTTAGATTGGTGAATTGATAAAACACATTAAATGATGACCTACCCGTAACTTCGGTTGCAATAGCAATTTTAATTTGGTCCCCCAAACGCCCCTCACAAGAGTATGTTATGGCCGCATCTGCTTGTATTAACGATACCCCACCAAAATCTAATTCTGTGAATCCTCTCTGCTAAAAATCTCACCCTAGCTTCTTGAGCATATGCTAAAAACTGTTGATTACCCATATGATTTCCGTAGTTTAAGTCGGATACCCTAACTTCTATCTCCGTGGAATATTGCCATTGACTTGGCATTTCTATTTTCATTCGCTTCATCTTACTCCGTCCATTGGATTTTTACCTTCAAATTGTTTAAAATAATTTTTATAAGCTTTGATAGTCTCATCTACCCCTTTAGTAATATACTCGGGTTTATTAATTTCAATGATTTTCTTTTTGAAATCAAAACCAATTTTCACTACAGGTATGTTGGCTTTTTTAGCGATGTAATAAAAACCTGTCTTCCATTTTTCATTAAATTTTCTTGTGCCTTCCGGAGTAATGGTTGTAATAAATTCCTCATTCGAATTATATACTGAGACCATAGTGTCCACAAAATTTGTGTTTTTTGATCTTTCAACAGGGTATCCTCCTAAAGCACGAAACAAATAGCCAATTGGCCACACAAACAACTCTTTTTTTCCTACATACTTTGGATTAAAGTCATCTGTAATTGCTCTGTACAGAAGACCAACTAAAAAATCCCAATTACTCGTATGAGGGGCTACTACTAACAAATACTTAGGAAGTTTTGGCATACTGCCTGAAACGCTCCATCCCCAAATATCCTCAAATATCCACCTTGAAATTTTCTTAATCATCGGAAAGTAATTGTTCGAATTTAGCTTTTATCTCATCCGATATTGGAACAGGTTTTTGAGTGATCGAATCAAGCAACACAAATTGAATTTCTGCACTTGAACAAACCACAGAAGATCTATCATCAATGATCTCTTGAATCATGGAAACACTTCGATTATTATAAGTCAGATCTTTGATATGAATGTGAATTAACTGGTGGGGTAATAAAGGTCTTTTAAAAGCAATATTGATATTCACCACAACAAACAACAGTTTTTCTGTCTCGAAAAAACGTTCTCGAACTGCTGGTTCCAAAAACTTCCATCTAGCCTCCTCAAGTAATTCTAAGAAGCGAGCATTATTTACATGTCCATATGCATCACAATGATATCCTCGTATTCGGATTGAAGTTACTTTCACTTTTGCAAATGTCTGTAAAAATCACTAATTGATGAATGAATTTTACAAACAAATCAATTATTAAAATGGTTATTACCATATGCAAACTATCCTAATTAGTGGTGGCTCGGGACTTATCGGTTCTGATTTAAAAAAATATTTCACCCAATTTGGATATTCGGTTCGAATCCTGACTAGAAAGCCTACCCAAAAAAATAAAAACGCTTTTTATTGGAATCTTGAAGATAAAACGATTGATTCTGATGCTTTCGAAAACGTGGACATTGTCATCAATCTCGCTGGCAGTTCAATTATTGGTGGACGATGGACAAAGTCCAGAAAAAAAGAATTAACCCATTCAAGAGTGAATGCAACTAAGCTTTTGATAGACACTATTAACGATAAAAAGCTACCAATCAAACACTTTATTCAAGCAAGTGCTATGGGATACTATGGCAATTCTAATGAAAGTATGCTTACAGAGAAATCACCAAAAGGAAACGACTTTATGGGAAACTTGTGTCATGAATGGGAATCGGCTACCCAAAACCTTAACCCAACCATTAAAAAATCTATACTAAGAATAGGTCTTTATATAAGTATAAATGGTGGTGTTTATCCCATACTCGCAAGATTAGCAAGATTTAAACTATTGTCGGCATTCGGAAATGGGCAAATGTGGGCTGGATATACACATCATCTCGAGTTTGCTCAACTTATTCACCAAATTTTACTTGGTAATATTACACCCGACACCTACAATGCTGTAGGGAAAGAACCTTTCCAAATGAATACACTTATGAAATGTATTGCTCGGAAATCGGGTAGAATTAACTTTTTGCCCAACGTACCAGCATTTCTTTTAAAAATAGTTCTTGGAGAAGCATCAGCTACATTACTCAACAGTTATCGGGTTACCTCTCCTAAGCTAGCATCTTTTGATGTTCATCAATATACTGGAATAGAACAAGCAATTCAATCACTTTAACTATGGTCATACACTGGTTTAGAAGAGACTTAAGGCTTCACGATAATGCCGCACTTCATCATGCATTAAGTGAGTGCCAAAATGTGCAATGTATATTCATTTTCGACAAAAACATTTTAGATAAATTAGTCGATAGAGACGATGCAAGAGTGACATTTATCCATAACCAATTGATGAATCTACAAGAACAGTTATTGGATTTGGGTAGTGACTTGAAAATATATTATGGATATCCTGATAAAATATGGCAAACTATTATTGAAGATTTAAAACCCGAAGCTGTTTTCACCAATAAAGACTACGAACCCTATGCAAGAGAGAGGGATCATAAAATCGCTGAATTATTAAAATCAAACAATGTTCTATTTCATGCCTACAAAGATCATGTCATTTTTGAAGAAGATGAAATAACAAAAGACGATGGAGACCCTTATGTGGTATTTACTCCATACAGTCGGAAGTGGAAGTCTACTCTCACGAATAAAGATATTACCTCCTATGAAAATGAAAAGTACTTCAATCACTTTATAAAATCAGCTCCAACTGATAAGATAAGTCTTGAACAAATGGGATTTATACCAAATTCAATGAATTTTCCAAGTATAACTACCCAGATTGGAATTATTAAGAATTATGGTTTAAAAAGAAACTTTCCAGGTATTGATGGTACTTCAAGATTATCTGTTCACTTTCGATTTGGTACGATCAGTATTCGAGAAAAAGTACGCAAGGGTAAATCTCTTAGTGAATCTTGGTTAAACGAACTGATATGGCGAGACTTTTATAGTCAAATATTATATCACTTTCCGCGTGTTAAAGAAGGAAGCTTTCGGCCCAAATACGATGCGATATCTTGGAAAAACTCTCAAGATCATTTTGAAGCATGGTGTCAAGGAAAAACAGGATATGGACTTGTAGATGCGGGTATGAGAGAATTAAATGCAACTGGATTCATGCATAATCGAGTACGAATGGTCGTCGCTAGTTTCTTGACCAAACACTTACTTATTGATTGGCGATGGGGAGAAGCCTATTTTGCCCAAAAGCTTTTAGATTTTGATTTAGCCAGCAACAATGGTGGTTGGCAATGGGCATCGGGTTCTGGTGTAGATGCCGCTCCCTATTTTAGAATTTTCAACCCCTATACCCAGATTGAAAAATTTGACAAAGATCATACCTACATCAAAAAATGGATTCCTGAATGGGGTACTGACCAATACGTCGGTGAAATTGTGAACCATAAGGAAGCACGTGAACTCTGTCTTAAAATATACAAAGAGGCATTAGATAACCGATAATTATTGCTCCTATTCTCTGTTACGTAAATATTTAGCATATTTGTTAGATAAATCCAATTCATGGACTCTACATCACTAAATCCTAAAGGTAAGTTTGGAACAGCTCCCGTGTTTCTAACTGCAATATCTACCATTTTGGGAGCTATTATGTTTTTGCGTTTTGGATATTCGGTAGGTCAAGTTGGAGTATATGGCACCATAGCGATCATTGTAATTGGTCATCTTGTGACCATTCCAACAGCAATGTCTTTAGCAGAAATAGCAACAAATCAGAAAGTTGAAGGTGGTGGTGAGTATTTCATTATTTCCAGGTCGTTTGGGCTAACTATCGGTGCAGCGATAGGAATTGCACTTTATCTCTCCCAAGCGATTAGTGTAGCATTCTACCTCATTGCATTTACCGAAGCATTTGAGCCAGTTCTCCCTTTAATTAATTCGCATCTACCCTTCGAAATAAATAAAATGATAATTGGAATTATTTCCGTAACTCTTTTATCATGGCTAATGTTGACAAAAGGAGCTTCTAGCGGCATGGTTTTATTGTATGTTGTTGTAGCCATCCTTTCAGTATCCCTCATTATGTTTTTTGCAGGAGGTCCGACTGAAGCATTTATATCTCCCGATACCTTTCATCTAAACAAAGAAAAAAATGACTTCTTTTTCATCTTTGCTATTGTATTCCCAGCTTTTACTGGCATGACTGCTGGCGTTGGACTATCTGGAGATTTAAAAAATCCAAAAGTTTCAATACCACTCGGCACACTATCAGCGACTCTTATTGGCATGGTCATCTATGTATTTATAGCAGTTAAGTTAGGTTCTAGTGCTACAGGTGCAGAACTTGGCAACCTAGACAACCAATTGATAATGGCAGATATTGCTCTATGGTGGCCCATCATACCCATTGGACTTGCTGCCGCAACCATATCGTCTGCCTTGGGAAGCATTATGGTTGCCCCCCGAACACTTAATGCAATATCTGTGGATCGAATTATCCCCATTCCCCGTCTAAATAATTGGCTTGGAAAACTAAAGATTAAAAACGGTGAACCTATAAATGCAACCATTGTTACATGTATCATCGCTTTCTTTTTTGTGCTAATGGGTGATGTGAACGCGGTAGCTGAGATCATATCCATGTTTTTCATGGTTACCTATGGTTCAATTTGCTTGATTAGTTTATTCGAAAATTTTGCATCAAATCCTGCATATAGACCGTCATTTAAAAGTAAGTGGTACATCTCATTATTGGGAGCTGTGATGTGTATCGGCCTTATGTTTAAGATTAACACAGGTTATGCTATCATCTCTATTTTACTAATGACTGTCATTTATGGTATTCTTAGCTTTTATCATAAAAAAGGTGATATGGCGATTATATTTAGTGGGGTAATTTTTCAAGTCAGTAGAAATCTTCAAGTTTTTCTTCAAAAACGAAAAGCAACAGCTAATGAAGCATGGAGACCCTCAGTTGTAGCCATATCAAAAGATTCATTTGACCGATTTGCTGCATTTGATTTGTTGCGATGGATTTCACATCGTATTGGTTTCGGAACATATATACATCATATCAATGGTTATCTGAGTTCCAAGACTATTCACCAAGCTGAATTAGACCACGCTCGATTGGTTAAAATGGCTCAAATATCTGATAGCTCCGTTTTTGTGGATACAATGGTGAATACAAACTACGTGAATAGTATAACACAAGCACTTCAATTACCAGGAATTAGTGGTCAAGAAAATAATATGATTCTCTTCGAATTTAACAAACACCAAGAAGAGGGTTGTCAAGAAATTTCTGAACATATTGGTTTAGCTAAAGCCGTGGATTATGACATTTGTATATTATCAAGTAGTGATAAAGACTTTGGATTTAACAATGAAATAGATATCTGGATAACTGGTAGCGACTATCAAAACGCAAATCTCATGATATATTTAGCATATATTATCTTAGGACACCCTGATTGGAGCAATGGAGGTCAAATAAAACTATTCAATGTTTGTGCAGAGGAAGATGCTGATGAACAACGTAAAAAAATGCTTGAAATGATAAGCACTGGAAGGCTTCCAATTTCTGCAAATAACATTGAGATTATATCAAAAGCCGAGGGAGTTTCTGAAAAAGACATCATCAATAAAAAATCAAGAGATGCAGACTTAACTATTGTTGGCTTTCAATATGAGCAAGTAAAGCATGCTGGTCACGAAACCTTTTTAGGTTATGACAAAATTGGAAATGTACTATTTGTAAATGCAAGAAATGAAAAAACAATTGTCTGATTTAAGGAACTTATCCTTTCGCCCAAAGATTATACTTTAAGATGCAGTAGATTGCCCTTACTCCATCTCTCCAACCAATTTTTTTCCCATCAGCATAGGTTCTTCCGTAATATGAGATTCCAATTTCATAAATTCGTATTGCAGGAATACGTGATACTTTAGCTGTTACTTCTGGCTCAAATCCAAATCGATTTTCTTTTAGTTGTATCGACTTAATTACAGGTGCTTTGAATAACTTATAGCAGGTCTCCATATCCGTTAAATTAAGATTGGTAAAAGCATTACTCATCAATGTTAGTAGCCCATTGCCTATGCTATGCCAAAAAAATAAAATACGATGTGGCTTTCCTCCCATAAATCGACTTCCATATACTACATCAGCATGTCCATCAGTAATTGGTTTGAGTAACTCATTATACTCAAAAGGATCGTACTCCAAATCTGCATCTTGAATAATAATAAGGTCTCCTTTTGCCTCTTGTATACCTGTTCTTAATGCTGCACCCTTTCCCTGATTATAGGTATGTCGGTACAGTGATATTTGCATGTCTGGATTATCAGATTTATAATTTTCTAGTTTTTCCCACGAATTATCCGTAGAAGAATCATCAACCATGACAATTTCTTTCGTTAATTTATTAATCAACTCAACCTTTTTAATTTTATTAAGAATAAGATGAATGGTCTTCTCTTCGTTATAAACAGGTATAATAATTGATAAGGTTTTATGATCCATATTTATTGCAAATAAACATCATTTAAACATACTTTTGGAAGATTGGAATTACACGTAACAAAAAGCGGAGAAAAAACGCTTTATATCCCATCGATGGATGAAACTTATCATAGCAGAAATGGAGCTATATCAGAGTCTAAGCACGTATTTATTCAACACGGGATCAATCGTACTCAAGGGGATATTCATATTTTAGAAATTGGCTTTGGAACAGGACTTAATGCACTACTTGCCTCACAAGAAGCAAAAGTTCAAAACAGAAAAATAGCCTATCACACTCTTGAACCATTTCCTGTGCCTAATGAATTACTGATCGAATTAAACTATGGTCAACTTTTAAAAGATGAGAAGCTTTATAAAAAGATACATGATTCAAAATGGGAATCAAATGAACTTATTACAAATAATTTCACTATTCATAAAACCAAACAAAAACTCATGGATATAAATCTTCATGAATCACAATACGATGCTATATTCTTTGATGCATTTGCTCCTAAAAAGCAGCCTGAATTGTGGGCTAAAGAGACTTTTGCCAAGCTGTTTAAGTCTTTAAAAAACAATGGAATATTAGCTACTTATTCTGCAGCAGGTCAATTAAAAAGAGACTTAAGATCTATTGGTTTTCAACTTGAACACCCACCCGGTGCAAATGGAAAGCGTGAAATGACCGTAGGCAAAAAGACACCTACTCTTTGAATCCATTTTGAATCCAACACTCAATTTTTTGAATATTTTCATCACTTAACATACTACCAGATTTTGGCATAGGACTAACACTTATCTCGTGCTTTATTGCCATCAAAAACTTTGGATTCTCTGCTGATGATTTTGTTGTTTTGTAATCATTAATCGTAAATCCACCGTTACCTGAACCGTGGCAATACACCCCAGAGCAACCTGCATCTTCAAGGATTTTAGCTACGTCATTAGAATAGGTTATATCAATACTATCACACAAGTCTTGAGGTTGATTGGTAGTCACTATTGCATCGTCATCTCCACAAGCTGAAAACAATCCAATTAAAACTGGCATTAGTACAAATACTTTTTTCATATTACGTTCATTTGTGGGGAAATATACTTAAAAAATTCAAAATCACGCAATACTATTGCATAGATGAGCATTCCTAAGGAGAATTTATCCCTGAAAAAATTTAACACATTTGGTATAGACGTAGCTGCTAGAGAAATTATCTATCTTAGAGAATTAAACCAGCTCGATAAAATTTCAAATTTGAAAGATTGTTTGATTATTGGTGGCGGTAGTAATATTCTACTAACCAAGGATGTTGACAAACAAGTCATTATCAATAAAACCAAGGGGATTTGTACTGTTAATGAAGATGAATTTCACATTGAATTAGCCGTTGCCTCAGGAGAAGATTGGCATAAATTTGTAATGTATTGTATCCAAAAAGGATACGGTGGTATTGAAAATATGAGTCTTATCCCGGGGTCTGTTGGAGCAGCACCAATGCAAAATATAGGTGCATATGGAAGAGAAATAAAAGATGTTTTAACCTATGTAAATGCTGTAAATTTAAATACCAAAAAAATTGAAAGGTTCACCAATAAAGCCTGTGAATTTGGCTACAGAGACAGCATCTTCAAAAAATCAGCTAAAGGTAAATATTTCATTGCAGATATTGGAATACGACTGACTAAAAAAGATCATCAAATCAATACAAGTTATGGTGATATAGAAAACTGGTTATACCTCAATCAAATAAAAACACCAACCATTCAAGATGTTAGTAATGCTGTAATTGCTATTCGAAAAAGTAAGCTCCCCAATCCAGCAGAACTTGGAAATTCTGGTAGTTTTTTTAAAAATCCAGTCATCTCAGCATCACATTATAAAAATTTATTACTAAAATTTCCAGAGATTAAAAGCTACCCTGTGAACGATGAAGAAGTAAAAGTTCCAGCGGGATGGTTGATAGAAAGCCTAGGCTGGAAGGGAAAACGCGTTGGAAACACGGGTGCACATAATAAACAGGCTCTTGTTTTAGTCAACTACGGAAATGCAATGGGCTATGAAGTTCAGCAATTATCCGAAGATATCAAAAAGAGTGTTTGGGAAACCTACCAGATAAAACTAGAAACCGAGGTAAATATTATTTAGCATCTATAAAAATCTGAAGTTCGTCATAAGCAAGTTCGACACCTGAAGGTAGGTCCTTTGAAATCTCTGAATGAAACCCCATTTGATGACTGATGTGTGTAAAATATGTTTTTTCAACATTTAATTCTGCAGCTAATTCTATGGCTTGATTTAAAGAAAAATGGGAAATATGTTCCGATTTTTTCAGAGCATTCAATACTAATACACGGCTTCCTTTAATTTTTTCTTTCTCTAAATCGTTGATATAATTAGCATCTGTTATGTATGTAAAATCACCAATTCTAAAACCAAAAACAGGCATTTTATAGTGCATGACTTCAATTGGAGTTATTTCTAAAGGCCCAACACGAAAAGGTTTATTTTCAATGGTGTGTAATTTCAAGTTTGGTACGCCAGGGTATTTATTTTCTCCAAAAGCATAATGAAAATCTCGCTTAAGTGCTTTTTCTACTTGTAGATTCCCGTATACTTCCATCGGTTTTTTATCTCGCCAATTAAAACCCCTTATATCATCAAATCCTGCGATATGATCCTTGTGCTCGTGAGTAAAAATTACAGCGTCTAATTTTTCTACCACTTCACGAAGCATTTGTTGTCTAAAATCAGGTCCTGTATCAATAACTATTTGAAATCCATCTACTTCAATTAAAACACTACTTCTAAGTCGTTTGTCTCTTGGATCATTCGATTTACAAACATCACAACTGCAGGCTATAATAGGCACCCCTTGAGAAGTACCTGTTCCAAGAAAACTAACTTTCATATCCAACAAATATAATACTCAGGTATTCGGTTTATAATATTGAATAACATGGATATTTAATCCAAAAGAAACATCCAAATTATTACACCGAGTATTACATTCGCAAAGTGATTCAGAGCGGTTTAATCCACCCCATATTTAAAATTGTTTCAGAGGAGTCTGAAATACTTGGTTTTAAAACCTATGTCATTGGTGGATATGTTAGAGATTTATATTTAAACAGAAAATCAAAAGATGTTGATTTTGTCACAGTAGGAAGCGGCATCAAGTTGGCTCAAGCCGTCAAAGAAAGATTAAAAAATTCATCATTAAGCATTTTTAAAAATTTTGGTACAGCACAGATTAAAACCAATGACTGGGAATTTGAATTTGTTGGTGCCCGAAAAGAATCATACGACAGAAAAAGTCGGAAACCAAAAGTAGAGGACGGCACGTTTGAAGATGACATCCATCGTAGAGACTTCACTATTAACACATTAGCTATTAGTCTTCAAAAAAATGATTTTGGCAGTTTAATAGATACATTCAATGGTTTGATAGATTTAGAAAATAAAATTATTCGAACTCCACTAAACCCAACAATCACATTTCAAGATGATCCACTTCGGATGATGAGAGCTATACGATTTGCTACTCAACTTGATTTTGAAATTGAACCCTTAACAAAAAAATCACTTAGTACTGAAGTAAAAAGTTTGTCAATAATTTCACAAGAACGAATTACTGAAGAATTGAATAAAATAATTTTAAGCACCAAACCAAGCATTGGATTCAAATACCTTTTTGACAGTAAATTATTGCATGAATTCTTCCCAGAAATGGTCAAATTACAAGG
>CERM01002758.1_pt1 | contig 10969 bp, 9 predicted proteins | sample 530791 | NCBI WGS metagenome assembly CERM01 (sample SAMEA2620970, study PRJEB7988) | marine metagenome | biome: marine biome (ENVO:00000447); feature: surface water layer (ENVO:00002042); material: "saline water (ENVO:00002010), including plankton (ENVO:xxxxxxxx)" | depth 5 m | reverse complement strand
TAGGGGATGTTGAAAGAGATCATGAGAATAAAATTCTTTTAGATAATACTTGGATAAAGTTTTCACAAGCAACTGATGGAAGGGGACCTGGTATTTCAGCTTTTAGTTTAAAAGCTGAAAACAGTAATGAAATAATTGAAAGAGCCCAAAATTTGGGGTTTATGGTAGATGACAAGATAACAATAGGAGGAGTAAAATTTTATCTAAAATGAAGACATATTTTTCTGCATTCCTACTAGCGCTATTAGTTTCTTGTGGAGGCGGCGGTGGAGGAAGTTCTAGTACACCAACACTGCCTGAAGGAAACACCACCCAGGGAACTACACAAAGCACAGGTACTTCTTCCGGAAGCTCTTCATCAACTTCAGCCACAACTACTACAACAACTAGTTCTTATAATCCAAACTTACCTAGTTCTGGTGCGATCACTTTAACCGGTAATTTTGAAATAGATAAGGTGGAGTATGAAGATACGCAAGAATATCAACAACAATATGGTTTAGATTTAATTAAGGCCTCTTCGGCATATGCCCGTGGTGCAACAGGAAGAGGGGCGATTATAGGAATTATGGATTCAGGAGTTGATAATTCTCACCAGGAATTAAATGGTTTTAATAAAATTGTTTCTGGCAGTTACCTGGTATACCAAGACAGATCTCCTACTACAGATGAAAAAAGGCATGGCTCTCATGTCTCAGGTATAGCGTTAGGTGAGAGAGATGGATCTGGTATTCACGGAGTCGCATTTGATGCACAATTATTTTTTATATCTATAGAGTTAGGAACTGCTGGAGATACTTATGAACCTGCTACCATCGACTCGACAGTCGATTTTACTGGAATAGATAATAGTTGGTCTCAATTAGAAGCAGAGTTTGTCACTAATAATGTGACTGTTGTTAACGGAAGTTTTGGCTATCAAGGTAATATTAATGACTACACCGAACAAAATATAAGAGAAGCATTTCCTAAGACTATAGATGTTTTAGCTCAACCTCAAAAAGCTAATCAAGATAAAACAATTTTTGTATGGGCCGCTGGAAATGGTGGCGGATATGCAGATCAAGGAGTAGATTATTCAAGTCCTGAAGTCTTTGGAGGACTTGCTTATTTATTACCCGAACTAAGAGGAAACACTGCTGCAGTTGTCTCTGTTGATGAAGACGGTTCCATAAGTAGTTTCTCTAATAGATGCGGTGTAGCTAAAGATTATTGTTTGGCAGCACCAGGCAGATCTATTTTGAGTATTTATGCTGAAGACTCCCCAACCTATGACTCATATGGAAGAGCGAGTGGTACTTCAATGGCTGCTCCTCACGTATCTGGCGGCATAGCTCTTTTGGCCGATTATTTTGAAGGGCAATTAGGAAATACCGAAATTCTTCAAAGACTATTCGCAACAGCAAATAAATCAGGCATATATGCAGAATCTGATATTTACGGACAAGGCTTGATGGACTTAAATGCTGCAACACAACCTCTGGGTACTGCCATGATTGCAACCTCTGGGGCTTCACTTTCAAATCTTACGATTCAAGAAGAAGGTACCTATATTGGAATTATTGGTCCTGCTTTTGGTAACTCAATTCCCAACAGATTAGGTGAACTCAGTTATGTTGTTTTTGACGACTTAGGTGCACCTTTTAAGAGGAGCATGGATAAACGTATTCTTAATAATATCCCGAATATAAATTGGTTAACTTCTTTTCAATTGAATCCCAACAAAAGAGTTTATCAACGAACATTCTCAACGAAATCTGGAAGCGATCTTGAAGTGGGCTTAGTTGATAAATTTTCTTATGTTGATGCTCCATCCTTATGGGCAAACACAGATAGCAATTTAGCTTATTTCTCTTTTTCTCAAACTATCTCTGAAACAAGTAAACTTTTTTTTGGAAACGGAACTAGCCCAAATACATATTTGAACACTACTAAAGATAATCACCACAGAGGAATACCTTTCCTAGATTTCTCTTCTGAAGGATCTTTTGTAGGTTTAGATATATCTTTACCTTTTAGTAAGTCTTTTCTATTTTCCTTCTTTGAAGGATCACATCAAGACAATCAGAGATTTCTTAATTCGCTTGGCGGTAGTAAAGGTGTCTTTTTTGAATTTAAAGATAGAAATAAGTCTTCATTACTCTCCTATCAAATGGGGGTAATGAAGGATAGCACCAGCTTATTAGGTATAACATCAGAAGGGGGTTTTGGTTCACCTAATAACTCCTCCACATCCTTTTTGGGGTTTGAGTCTCTTAATGCGTTTAGGACGGTGTCTCTTAGAAGCTCTATTCACCTCGGTAAGAACTCATCTTCATTTAATGGACTTGGTTTTATTAACGAAATGGATGATTCAATTTTTAGTGCTTTTAATTTCTCTCTCTTTAAGAATAATATATTTGCACAAAACGATTCATTAAGCTTGGAGATATATCAACCACTACGGTCTGAAGTATCTACTATGAATTTAAATTTACCTGTGGGAAGAACAAAAGATAGAAAAATTCTATTTAATGATTACAAGATTGATTTAACACCTTCTGGGAGACAAATTAATTCTCAATTAGTCTACAGCTCAAGTGGTAAATATATTACTTTCTTTGGAAAGATAGGATTGGTTTCAAATGAATTCCACAATCACGCTAATCATACAAAGCCTTATTTCTTATTGGATATGAAGCTTAATTTAAAATAGGCCTTGGGCAGCGTGCGCTGCTAGCTCTTTATCTGATTGTTGATCTATTTCAGAAGACGTCTCTAAAGGCTTATTAAGCTCGGCCCATTCAATTTCGAATTCATCATCTGAATCCATATAAGAGGTCAGATTAAGTTTTTCATACAAAGGCAAAACTTTATCAGTTAAAAGACCGATCCTTTTGAGGTTAGGCATTACCCTGCTGAATAAAAGATTCGTGAACATATCTTGGCTTTCATCATTTACAACCATTGCCCTTACTTCCTCTTCGCTAATATTAAACCATCTAGCAGGCAACTCTGTATTGATAATTCTATCTCTCATAACGACGCAAGCTTCGTAAGCGAACATAGCTCTGTCTTCCACTTCTTCTTTAGTAAGCGTCTTTAAAAAATCTTCTAAGTAGTTAACTCCGAAAGTAACATGTCGCGCCTCATCTCTTATCACGTAGTGAACTAATTGTCTTAGTAAAGCACAGTTAGAAGTTTCTTTTGTAGTTTGAAAAGCAGCAAGAGCTAGACCTTCAATAATAATTTGCATTCCGATGAATTTGAGGTCCCATCTTGGATCTGAAAGTATTTTATCTATAAGTGATTTCAGATTCTTGTTGATTGGATATTCAACTCCTGAAACTTCCTTTAAGTATCTGGCAAAGACTTCAACATGCCTTGCCTCATCAAATGTTTGGGAAGCTGCATAAAGCTTCGCTTGATAAGTAGGTGCACAAGAGACCAATTGCGAAGCCACTAACAAAGCTCCTTGTTCCCCATGAAGGAACTGGCTCAAGCCCCATGCTTGATCGTGCCAGAGGTACTCTAGACGCTCTTCTTCAGGTAGAGCTGCTAAAGGCCCTTCCATGCGAGCTAATAGCTCAGCCTTAACTGGGGCTTGTCCCTTTTTAATAGCCTTGGACCAGTCCAAATCAATTGAACCATCCCAGTTTAGTTTTTTACCAAGTTCATATAACTTTTTGATACGAGTATCTGCATCAGTATAATCCCAGTTGTAATGTCCAATGAGGGGGGTATTAAAGATCTCAACAACATCTTCAATATGTCCTTCATTAAAGCCTTCAGGCAGATCGAATTCTCTGGGATCAACAGGCGGGTTATCAACTACTTTTATTTTCATCTTTAACCAGTTTTTGATGAGTAATCTAGAGGCTGAGAAAGTTCATCCCAATCTATATTTCCATGGTCTTCAAGATCTTGGAATTGAAGAATATCCATTTCTGCATATTTTTCTTGAGTTTTTTCCGTGACAAGTCCGATTCTTTTAAGGTTCGGCATGATTTTCGCAAATAATAGATTATTGAATAGCCTTGCATTTTCAGACTGGTTCAATACCTCTTGAGCTTCTTCAACATTCCATCCAAATTGTTTCATGACATTATCTGAACCAAATCTGTTTCTCATAACCACACAAGCCTCATATGCAAAATCAGCCCTCTCTTCTTTCTCTTCATCAGAAAGTGTTTGAACAAACTCTTCTAAATAATTAACCCCAAAAGTAACATGCCTTGCTTCGTCTCTAATAACTAGATAGAAAAGGTCCTTTAAAAGGGGGTCCATCGCTGCAGCTCTTTGTCTTTCGAAGGCTGCAAGAGCTAATCCCTCGATAATTATTTGCATGCCTATGAACTTTAAATCCCATCTAGGATCTGAAAGAATCTTATCAAGCAATAGCTTTAGTCCTGGCATAACGGGATAATTAAAACCGATTCTCTCTTGTAGGTATTTATTGAATACTTCTACATGTCTTGCTTCATCAAATGTTTGTGATGCTGCATATAGTTTTGCATTGTATGTTGGTGCACAAGATACTAGTTGAGAGGCTACAAGCAAAGCTCCTTGTTCTCCGTGAACAATTTGACTTAAGCTGCTGGCTAAAAGGTGCCATGATACTTCAATTTTCTTTTCTTCTGAAAGGTCATCATAAGGCTTAAAACCAGCTAATTGTTGGTGTTCGGGAGTCGTTGCCCAATCAGAATGAGAGTAATGTTCATTGGACCAGTCTAAGTCTAAAGTTGCATTCCAATTTAGTTTTTTCCCTAATTCGTATAGTTTCTTGAGCCTGTTATCTGCATCCGTATAGTCCCAGTTATAAGATCCTGTAAGTGGAGTTTGGAAAATCTCTACAATATCTTCAATATCTTGAGGCTCTAACTTACTTTCTAAGTCATCTTTATCAAAATAGTTTAATCCTGGAGGACAGTTTTTAACTTCTGTTATTTTCATGATTTATATATCCTTTATACCCTTACATTCTACCTTAAATTACTAAAAACCGCCGCTTTCAAACGTTTAAAAGTTTTGCTTTATTTTTACGATAATTGGTGAGTCTGCTCAATCTACTTTGAACAAATCTGTTAATTGTTCTAGCATCGCTCCACCAAGTTCTTCAGCCCTGTGTATTGTCACGGCATTTTTATAGTAGCGTGTTACGTCATGCCCTATGCCTATGGCTATAAGATTAATATCTGATTTAGTCTCGATAGAGTGAATCACTTGTCTGAGATGAAGATCTAAAAAATTGGTTGGGTTGGTGGAAAGCGTACTATCATCTACCGGCGCACCATCTGAAATGACCATTAGTATCTTTCTTTGTTCTGTTCTTCTGGCCAATCTATCGTGAGCCCAAATAAGAGCTTCGCCATCAACATTCTCTTTTAGAAGACCTTCTCTTAACATTAGTCCAAAGTTTTTTTGTCCTCGCCTCCAAGGAGTATCTGCAGATTTAAAGATAATGTGCCTAATATCATTTAGCCTTCCGGGATTTTCAGGCTTTCCATCTTCCATCCACAGTTTTCTACTTTCACCGCCTTTCCATTGCTTAGTAGTAAAGCCTAAAACTTCCGTCTTAACATTGCATCGCTCGAGAGTCGTACTAATTATATCTGCACAAATTGCAGCAACTGTCATAGATCGACCTCTCATCGAACCAGAGCTGTCAACAAGTATAGAAACACTTGTATCTCTAAACTCGGTATCTTTCTCTACTTTATAGGTAAGTGCGGTTAGAGGATCTGTAATAATTTTATGTAAACGAGCAGAATCCAACATACCTTCTTCTTTATTAAATTCCCAAGATCTATTTTGCTGAGCCATTAGGAATCTTTGCAGTCTATGCGCTAATTTAGATATTGTGGCCTTACTAGGACCCATGAGTTGATCAAGATGTTTTCTTAACCTTTGAAGTTCTTCAGGACTACACAAATCCTCCGCCTTAATCTCTTCATCAAAGCTTCTTGTGTAAACCTTATATGTGAAGTTTGTAGTTTGACCTACAAGAGATTCTAGCCATGATTGATTGGTCGTAATCTCTTGATTCTCATCAACTATAGCATCTTCATCTATGTCACCGGCATCAGAATCAGTTTCTTCTGTACCTTCTTGGCTTTCCTGCTCATCAGAGCTGTCTGATTCTTGAGATTCTTCTTCCTCATTTTGATCTGAAGATGTCTGTTCTTCTTGCTCAGAATCATCCTCAACATCATTATCATCAGAATCATTTTCTTCATCTTCTATGTTAAGGTTCTTCAAGAAATTCTCTGCAATATCATAGAATCTTGCTTGATCATTTAATGAATCTATCAGATTTTTTTTAAACTCTTCTCCTTGGCTATCAAATAACTTTCCCCAGTATTTTAGGAATAAATTTGATTGAGAATCTGATTCATTTGGTAAGCAAGTTTTTCGAAGCCATGTTTCTAAAGCAATCTCTAGTTGATCTTCTTGTTCTTCAAAACTTTCATGCAACTTAGATTTTTCTTTAAATTTTGCAGAGAGATTTGAGGCTACACCTGGATAATTTAACGAGCCCAGTATTTCAACACGAGTATCTTCCATAACTCTAATTAGTGAATTAATTTTCTCTACCCCAGAGTTAATTTTTATTGTTTTGTCTCTGTATTTTTCTATGCAAGCTATAGAGTCAGCTTTACCTCTAAAGGAAGTTAAGTCCTTTAGGGAGTTAGGTGGATTTGGCAAGGATGAACCCATGCCGCCAAAATTAATTTCTAGTTCAGGATTACCAGATATTGCTCTTGTTGCGGCTGATACAGCCTCTTTTACGGTTTCAGATTGAGAACTCTTGGAGGCCATTTAGAAATTAAGGTTTTTCTATCTCTTCTGCAATAGAGTCTACAGTTTCTGAGTTGAAACACCTTTGATAGTATTCAGCAATAATCACTCTTTCTGTTTCATCACACTTATTGAGGAAAGTTATTTCAAAGGATTTATTTAAATCATGAAATATTTGATAGTTTTCTGCCCAGCTAATCACAGTCCTAGGAGACATCAGGGTAGAGATATCACCATTAGCAAAACCTTGCCTAGATAAGTTGGCAACCGAAATCATATTTTTTGCTGTTTCTAATCCTTCTTTGTTATCTAGTCCTGGAACCTTAGAGAGCACAACCTTGAGTTCTAAATCAGGATCAAGATAGTTAAGAGTAGAGACAATATGCCATCTGTCCATTTGTCCTTGATTTATTTGTTGTGTTCCGTGATAGAGGCCGGAAGTATCTCCTAAACCAACAGTGTTAGCAGTAGCGAATAATCTAAAGCCTGAATGAGGAGAGATTACTTTATTTTGATCTAAAAGCGTTAGTTTACCCTCTACTTCTAGCACTCTCTGGATCACAAACATTACATCTGGTCTGCCTGCATCGTATTCGTCAAATACAAGTGCAGTAGGAGTCTGAAGTGCCCAGGGTAAAATCCCTTCCTTAAATTCAGTAATTTGTTTACCGTCCTTAAGGGTTATTGCATCTTTTCCTAGTAAATCTATTCTACTTATGTGGCTATCTAAGTTAACTCTGATACAGGGCCAATTAAGCCTAGCTGCAACTTGTTCTATGTGTGTTGATTTTCCAGAGCCGTGGTAACCTTGAATCATAACCCTACGGTTATGAGAAAATCCTGCAAGTATTGCCGTTGTAGTATCTTTATCAAACTTATAAGCTGAGTCGATAGCAGGGACATGTTCATTAGGCTCGTCAAAAGCCATGACTTTCATATCGATGTCTATTTCAAAAGTTTTTCTGACATCAATTTCTTTATTAGGGACTTGTTGATCAGTTTTATTGTTCATTTTTTATTTTTTTAAAAAGAGAGGCGCCCCATTATCCTGATTTGAATCATTTCAGCAATACTTAGGCTGCAGTACAATATGTGGATGCAAAAAAAAGAAGAAATAGACAAAATATGGGAGACTATTCAAGAAGAAACTTTAAGAAGAGTTCAGGCTGAACCTGTCTTGGCTAGTTTCTTTCATACTACTGTTCTTGAACATCACTCGTTCTCTTCCGCTGTAGCTGATTTGATAGCGAATGATCTAGGAAGCAGCTCGGTTCAGCCAATGATGTTACAGAGTGTCATAAAGGACTCTATCAACTCAAGCGATGAGATCTTAGAAGGAACGATGACAGATTTATTGGCAGCCAAGCAAAGAGATCCTTCCTGCAGATACTTGTCGGAACCTTTATTATTTTTTAAAGGGTTTAAATCATTGCAATCACATAGAGTTGCAAGTTGGCTGTGGCAAAATTCTAGGCATACCTTGGCTCATTACTTTCAAAGCAGAACATCTGAGGTGTACGGTGTGGACATCCATCCTGCAGCAAAATTAGGCAAAGGTATTATGATAGATCATGGAACTGGTGTTGTTATTGGAGAGACTTCTGTAATTGAGGATAATGTATCTATATTTCAAGGCGTAACTTTGGGAGGGACTGGCAAGGAAACTGGAGATAGACACCCTAAAGTGAGAGAAGGCGTTTTGCTAAGTGCTTCATCAACAATTTTAGGAAATGTAGAGATTGGAAAGAATGCTAAAATTGCAGCTGGAAGTGTAGTATTGAATGATGTAAGAGAAGGAACAACTGTTGCTGGAGTGCCTGCAAAGGAAGTGAGTAAAGCAGAAGGTCATGTACCGGCCGATGAAGTTGACCATTTAATTGAATAGGATGATTTTATGAACTATGAAACTATAAAATATGAAGTAGAAAACAATATATTAACTTTAACTCTAAATAGACCAGATAAGCTGAATGCTTTTACTGGCCAAATGATGGATGAGTTGATTTCTGCATTTGATAATGCCGGCAAAGATGATGAAGTTAGAGTTATTATTGTGACAGGAGCGGGCAGAGGTTTCTGTGCGGGGGCCGACCTGTCTTCTGGATCAAATACTTTTAACCGAGACGTAAGAAATAATAAAGGAGATGAAACAGACCATAAGAAAGATCCTGAATGGATGAGAGATGGTGGTGGTAGAACAACTCTATCAATTTTTGATTGTCCTAAACCAATTATTGCAGCAATTAATGGACCTGCAGTGGGAGTTGGGGTGACTATGACATTGCCAATGGACATAAGACTCGCTAGTGAAGATGCTAAGTTCGGCTTCGTTTTTGCAAGAAGAGGCCTTGTCCCTGAGGCAGCATCAAGCTGGTTCTTGCCTAGGCTGGTTGGAATAAGTAAAGCTTTGGAATGGACTTATTCAGGAAAAGTTTTCAGTGCCCAAGAAGCTAAAGAGGGCGGATTAATTAGATCCGTTCATAAACCGGAAGAACTATTAGAGGAGGCTAAATCAATAGCAAATGAAATTATCCAAAATACGTCTTCAGTATCAGTAGCTCTAACCAGACAAATGCTATGGAGAATGCTTGGTGCCGATCACCCAATGGAGGCACATAAAGTAGATTCAAGGTTTATTTATGAGCTTGGAAGAGGGGATGATGCTAAAGAAGGTGTGAACTCATTTCTTGAGAAACGACCGCCTGAATTCCCTAATAAAGTTTCAAAGGATATGCCTGAATACTACCCTTGGTGGGATGAAAAGAAATTTACTTAATATGAAAAAGAAAGCTTTAAATAAATTAATCAAGTTATTAGATCTTGAAACATTAGAAGAAAACCTTTTTAGAGGTCAAAGTGAGAATATAGGAGGACCAAGAGTTTTTGGTGGCCAAGTTATAGGACAGGCTTTAACGGCCGCTGCCAGGACTGTGCCCAAAGGGAGATTTGCTCACTCTTTACATGCTTACTTTCTTCGCCCAGGTGATATGGAGTACCCAATCATATACAACGTTGAAAGAACTAGAGATGGTGGGAGTTTCACTACTCGAAGAGTTGTAGCTATACAAAAAGGTGAACCGATATTCGATATGGCTCTATCTTTCCATAAAAAAGAGAAGGGTCCTTCTCATCAAATTAATATGGATGATATTCCGGGTCCAAATGAATGTGTAAGTGAGTTAGAAATTAAAAAGAAAATGATAGATAAGATACCTGTGAAATATAGGGATTTCTTTTTAAGAGAAAAACCTATAGAAATGAGGCACTTACCAGGAGAAAGCATGTTTGATGAGCCTACAAATAAATTGCCTTATAAGCATGTTTGGATGAAGGCAGTAGGAAAGTTACCAGATGATGTTTTACAGCACCAGGCTATCTTGGCTTATGCTTCCGATATGGGTCTTCTTAGTACATCTATGAATCCACATAAGTTAAGTTTTGCAAAAGGTAATGTGATGAGCGCAAGCTTGGATCATGCCATGTGGTTTCATAGACCATTTAGGGCAGATGAATGGATGCTTTACTCAACTGATAGTCCAAGCGCCAGTAATGCACGAGGGTTTAACAGAGGTAGCGTATATACTGAAAAAGGAATCTTAGTTGCTTCAGCCGTTCAAGAAGGATTAATGCGCGTTGTGAAAAAGTAATTTCTATTTAGGGTAAAAGCGCATTTCCACAGTATCGTCTTTTAAGTTCATAGTCGTTATGCATAAGAACTGGTTTCCATCACTTACATCATCCAGTGAATAGAAAGAATAAATATATCCCTCGCGACTCCAAACTCCTTGTCTAGAAGCGCTCACTCTTAAACCATCATTGTTTATTGCAATAGCTCTTCCCTGAAATGACCCTTGATCTGGTGAATTAGGATTATTCACTTTAACGTTATAGGTTAACCAAGTTTTTCCATATTTTTCATTATCTGAAACAACATCAATTACACCGCCTGAATCTGTCAGAGAAGTAGAGTTAATTTTTCCAGATAGGTTTATACCTTCCCCAGTTAAGTCAAAACCATAAATTGAAAATGAGGTTAAGATAATAAAGGAGGCAATGAATTTTTTATAAGCTTGAAGCATATGGCAATAAGATTAGTTTTAGTAAAACTACTTTAGTACAAACTATCTTTGAAGGGAAATGAAGACTTTGGTTCTTATTTGAGAGTAGTCTCTCCCATTAAACTAAGATCTAT
>CERM01031417.1_pt1 | contig 11015 bp, 7 predicted proteins | sample 530791 | NCBI WGS metagenome assembly CERM01 (sample SAMEA2620970, study PRJEB7988) | marine metagenome | biome: marine biome (ENVO:00000447); feature: surface water layer (ENVO:00002042); material: "saline water (ENVO:00002010), including plankton (ENVO:xxxxxxxx)" | depth 5 m | reverse complement strand
TTGTTTATCTTTATCTTTAATAGATATACACTTTCCAGCTTTGATATGTCTATATTTATTTTGTCTACAAGAAAATACTTTTTGACACGTTTGGCATTGAAAACTATTTGAATTAATACTTGTTGATACATTTGAGTTTACAACAGGACTACATAAGACTACATTTGGGACTACATTTTGGACTACATGAGACTACATTATGTATTTTATCATGTCGTTTTAATCTTTTTTCACATGCAGTTATACGACTGATATGCTTTTCAAAATTCTGTTTTTTATTTGTATTATAATCACACTTTATACATATCCAATTCTTCTTATACATTCTATTATTGGTTAATATTTAGATTTTAATTTTAAATAATTAACTTATACTTTATACTTTTATACTTTATATAAAAAAAGTATAAACATATATATATATCTAAAAATAAAAATTAATAAATAAAAAAATAAAAATAAATAAAAAAAAAATAAAAAAAGTTTTTGAAATGTCATTATTTTCTCCCTATTCTTTTTAACCTCCGACATTTTAAAATTTCACGATGTCGATAATAGTTATGAAGAACAATGGCAAAAATATCATAAAGATACTGCTAATTTAAGAATTTTATGTGCAAAATGCAACTATTCAAGACCAAAAACAAGAAACAAATTTAAACTTACATGGGAAACCACACACTACACAATGAAATCTAGTTAAAAATTAGATTCTTCATATAAATCATTAATACTAAAGCTAATATTGTTATTAATGTTTTAATTATATAGTAAACTACTGTGTTTTTTTTATGAATGTAATAAATAAGATTATTTTTGTTTAATCTAAAAAAGAGAAGTAATGGTATCAAGCATAGAATTATAATCATAATATCATACTTAGTTTTGTTTGATAACATTATATTTATTGTAACATATTTTTTCAATTCACTATTTTAATATCAACATCTTCATCTTCAAACTTTCCTTTTTGAACCGGTGCTTCAAAACTCATTCCAATGTTTCCACATAATTCTAGAATGTTACTTTCTTGAAGTTCATCAGTGTAATCTTGTACTTCATTCGATTTACTAATAAGTTCATGATCCATGATGATATCAGAATCACCAGTGCCACATTTAGGAATTTGTCCAACAATAACATTAGCCGCTACACCTTGCATTTTATCATATTCACCGAAGACACCAGATTTAATCAGAATATCTGCAGTTTCCTCAAAACTACATTTTGCAAGAGGACCTATGTCACTTCTATTAATACCATGTCTATCAATTGATAATAATGAACCCTTGCTTGTCATTGTATCAACAAGTAGCCCAATATGTCTCTGATTTACATTACCACTTTCTTTGAAAATGTCATCAATCTCATTAAATAATGCTTGTCTCGCAGCTTCAATTCCTAATACTTCATAAATTTCGTAAATATCATTTGAAATAGTATTAACTGGATCGACATATTTACTCAATCCAAGAATATCGAGCAAATTAGTTCCTTCTGTTATGAGTTGGCAATGAACATTTTGTTCATTCTTACATTCATCTCCTACAGGAACACAATGGTTTTTTTTATCTTTTTTGTTATTCAATCTTACTTCTAGTTTTAATGTTTCTGGATTAATCTCCATAATAGAACAATCGGCTTGTGTAGACACGTTATTAATACCATAAATTCCATTTATAACCATAGACAACATTTCCTGTTCTAATGCTTTCATATCTGTAATTATGTCTTCGCTGTTTTCAGGTGACAATTTAATTCTGAAAATTATCTTATCGGCATTATCGTCACTATGAATACAATGAATTCTATTATTGTAATTTGTAACAAACGCTTTATATATATCTTCTGTCTTAAGTTTATTATCCACTAATTTTTCTGCATTAATTTCAATTCTAAGTAACCAATTATTAGCTTTCTTTTTACAGTCTTTTGTTTCTAAATCAACATCATCAAGAATACTATAATTATCATATGCATTAATTATGCTTTTTTCATTTTCAACAACATTGCTTTCATAGTAAATCTCCATAGTATCAATGAAGTCCGATAAATATGTTGTTTGTATGTATGATTTAGCTTCTTCTGCTTTTGCAATAGTAGAAGCATATTCTTCTTTCAAATGAATTGTAATAGAAGGTGACTTGATTTTTTTAGAAATACTCAATAGTTCTTTAATTCTAGGAACACCACGAACAGCTTTTGAAGCCGATGCTACACCAGACAAGTGGAATGTGTTCAATGTAAGTTGTGTTGTTGGCTCACCAATACTTTGAGCAGCAACAACACCTACAAGTTCACTGGGATTCACAAGGGATTTGTAGAAATGATTTTCAATGTTGAGACACAAATAGTCAAATGCATCTTTTGTGAAATTATGTTCTGTAATAAGTTGTTTTGGATTGAGATAATGACGGATTAACATGTGAAGGACGTTATTGCCTTCAACTGAATTTGAGATTGTGAGTTTATATAATTCTTCCATTTTAGAAAGAATATATTCCACTGATAAATCTGTCGGTGCCTTCAATTTCTTCAGATAATGAACAGTAACAGCTTTATTGATCATTCTACTAAATGGGATAGGATATATAATAAATGTATCGGGTTTGAATTTGAGTATTTTTTCAATTATGAAAGTTCGATCTTCGATAACTTTTTCAAAGTAATCAAGAAGTTTAGAATTCAAAGTTTTTTTGGTTGATTTCATCTTTTTCAATGTATCAGCATTTACATAACCCTTCAATGTGTCAATAGTCTCAATTAAGAAAGTGTCTTTAATGTCATCAATTGTTGTTCCAAATTTAAGATAACTGAGATGTTGTTTTTCAAGTTTTACAGAATTCATACCATCGTCACCGTAAATGAATTGAATGATCTGACCACCGGCATTGCGAACAGTCATATCAAAATTGACTTTACAATCTTCCATTGCTTTGACGAGTTTTCTTTGGATATATCCAGTTTCGCTTGTATCCCGGAGTATCAAATTTCTTCTATCCATAAAATTTAATGTCGTTGGAACTGTAACGTCATACATTTTATCACAAGCATCAAATCCAGATTTTTTTGTAATGCTTACAATTTTATCTTTCACCGTATCATAAATTTCTTCAAAGTTACGGTGCATATCAGTATAATTTCCTGCTTTCATTCTAATATTCTTTTCTTCGTGAATTAAGTCAATTTCTTTTGCAAATTTTGTAGCAAATTGTGCACGAATCGATAATCGATGTGGAGCAATATCATGAACATCCATATCCAAATTATTAGTTTTCGGTTTAAAAACTGACATCTTGACGAAAACACCAATTCTGGAGCATAAGAAAGAGATTCCTTCTGATAAATCTTTTGAAGCGGAACTGGAAAATATTCCACCATCTCCTATATTTCCATCACCAGAGAAGTAACCACTAAGAATACCCTTAATGAAATCAATAGGTGCATTATAAGAAACTTCGGGAATATGTTTATTTTTTGAATCATGACCAACTAATTCTTTCATAAATATGGCAAATAATGTTGAATTTCCAATAACACTTGTGCTTGTTCCTCTTTTTTTGACTTCAGTATCCACCCTATGAGTAATTCCAAATTTATTAAACCAATTGATTACAAAATTTTGAACAGATTCATCTTGTTTGGTAATAGAAACAGTTCCAGATTTCTCATGGAAGCAACCATCGGCAAGATATAATCCAATGAAAGCACCGTTCTCAAAATTGAGTTCGAATTGATCGGGTAAATGAGAATGCTCACGTTTGGCATGGAATGGATATATGCAATGTTCTTTGATATTTTCTGTGTTGGAACTTACTATAGTTCTTTGTACTCGTGCTTTAGATGTGAAAGGTAAAGTGAATTCTTTTCCATTGTTAGTTTCATACCAATCTCTTGGAATATGAAACTTATCACATTGTGCTTCTTTCATGAGTTTTACACATTTATGAAATTCACTTCCATGAACATATTTATTTTTGGGGAAATATTTAGTCATGTTAATGCTTTTAACTTCAACGGGAGGAGTGGGTAAACTAAAGGAAATTGGAACATAATCCCCTTCTTTAACAAGATTAGAATGTTTCTTAATGTAGTGTGAACCATTCCAAATTAATAGTGATTCACTGTCTGCAACAGTAACTGTTCTTCCACCGGCAGTTTTTACTTCATAAACAATTTCAGTAGGATCATGTCTAGTTACTGCTGTTAGTTCCTCCCAAGTTACATTACCATCGTCGTCACCAGTTGGAATATATACTTTTGTTTTATCATCAATTTTAAGGAATTCAAAATCGGGTCTTTTTTCTTCATATTCAATTTGTTCGGGGTATTTTTCCATATAGTTATCAATCCAATCACCAATTTTTACATCACGGGCAATTCCATTTTCAATTATGATTATATCAGTATCACCAGTGACAGATTTTACAGCTGTGTCAATCAAACCCTCTCTACCACCCATTGCATGAAAGAAGAACTCTTGTGGGTTCAATCCATCAATGAATGAATGTTTCACATATCCACGAGCCTCTGGTCCATCATTGTATTTATGGTAATGAGGTAATGTACGATTGTCGAATCCATAACTAATACGTTTACCTTCAACCGAACATTGACCAACAGCACCCATCATTTGCAATACATTGATAATATTACCCTTTGATTTTGAGTTAACCATGCTTAACATTCTGTTGTCAGTGCTTTTAATGTTTTGATCTGCCAATACGGCTTTTTCAATGTTTTTATGATGTGTATTCATAATATTAGAAAGTGATTTCTCAACAAATTCTTCATTTGTCATCATACTTACATTTTGTAAATTGTTTTTGTATACATCATTCATGAATGTCGATACTTCTTCATCAATGTTAGTAATAGCTTTTTTAATGACACCTTTTGTATCATTATCAATAATCAAGTCTGAAACACCAACACTGAATCCATTATAAACCAACCAGTCACAAATAAGTCGTTGTGTATTATCGAAAAGACTCTTTGTTTCTTCTTGTCCAAGATCATTATACACTGCATGAATGATACCGTTTGTCATATCTTGGTAAGTTTTTTTACTAAGTACTCCACTTTCTGAGGTTACTTTACCATCTTCAATGACAGCCTCACCAACACGTGTAGTTAATGTTGGAGGAAATACAGTCGATAAAATACTTTTACCATACCATATTTTTTTTAGTTCTTTGTCTTTAGATGAAAATATACCATCGGCTTTTGGAACATGTCCTGCAAACCTGGTATTATTAGAAATTAAGTTCATTACTTGTTTTTCTCTTAATTTAACATCACTGTGTGTAATTTTGTAAATACCCAACGCAATGTCTTGAACAACTGAAACGATTGGTGATGAATCTTTAGGAGAAATGATTTGAGTAGGAACTGATGCTAATTGCATAAGTTCATTCTCTGTTTGTAAAGATTGTGGCACGTGCATATTCATTTCATCCCCATCATAATCTGCATTATAACTGGGAGTGCAACAAACATTGAGTCTAAAAGTATCGTAGTGCATTACACGGACTCTGTGAGCCATCATAGACATTTTATGCAATGAAGGTTGACGATTGAATAGGACGTAATCACCATCCATAAGATGTCTTTCAACGATATCTCCATTTTCAATTTCAATACTGGAAATGTTTTGAGAATTAAGTCGAATAGTTCTATAGTTTGAATTTGCTTTCTTAATGTATTTTGCACCTGGATAATTATCAGGGCCATTTTCAATGAGTTTTTCTAGTTTTGTTTTGTTCAACATATGAACTACTTCTGGGAAAGTAAGGTTCATAGCAATCTTCATTGGAACACCAACTTCATCAATACTTATATTAGGATCTGGTGTAATAACACTTCTTGCAGAAAAGTCTACACGTTTACCCATAAGGTTTCCTCTAATTCTACCTTCCTTTGACTTGAGCCGCTCTGTCACAGAACGGAGTGGTCTTCCTGTTCGTTGTTTAGCGGGAGGAACACCGGGTAACTGATTATCGACAAATGTTGACACATGATATTGAACTAATGATACCCAATAGTCAATGTGTTCTTTGGAAGAATTTTTTGAAATTTTTTGTTTTAAAGTGTTATTTGTTTTGATAATATCACAAAGTTTATGTGTCAGATCATCCTCACATCTTTGACCTGTGTCGTTTCTCACTGAAGGACGAACAGATGGCGGGGGAACAGGAAATACTGTGCATAATAATGATTCAGGACGATTTACATCTTTTGGAAATCCAAGTATAGTAGCATCCTCATCTGTAACACGTTTGAATATGTTCATAATATCTTCCGCATTGAAAATAACTTTTTTGAGTTCAGAAACTTCTTCTTTATCTAACTTATTATCTTCGTCTTTCCATTCCATAACAATTCTACCAATGTTTTCTTTTGTGATTTTGTTGGGTTGTTTAGCACCACAACCACATGGATTAGATGTTCCACACCTTTTGACTTTAGAACATGCTTTGTATATGATGTCAAATTTCTTTTGTCTGGATATTTTCTTGGTAGTGTACTTTATTATTTCGGGGTCTTCTGGATCGACAAGCAAAGTGGAACAACGAAAGCACACACACTTTAAGATTTTTCTTACGATATCAAAGAATTGCATATGAAATATAGGTTTAGCCAGTTCAATATGTCCAAAATGTCCAGGACAGAATGTGTTTTTTTGCATACAAGTTTTACAAATTTTATCATTTTCAATTACTCCCATACGACTATCAAATAGACCACCGATTATAGGTTCGTTACCAGAATATGTATCTGTTGATACGATTTCAGCAACGGACATCTTTTTAATATCATCGGCACTCATGATTGAAAACTGAATTCCCTCAATATTCTTAACTTCATTTTCGAAAGACAATTCTTTATATATAGTCATGATATTATAGTATTATTAATAAATCAATATATTATTTTTAAATTAAAATATATCAATTTTTCATTCATATTTTTAATACATATGAATTTAAAAAAATGATAGAATATAAAAATATATAATATATATTAGAATTTAAATATGTTAACTCGATCAAAAGCTAAACTACAATCAACTGAATCTAAAATTAGCACTAGAACGATTTCGACACAGACTGATTTAGACAACGAACATAATAAGAAACGAAAAGAGAACGATATAGACGTTAATAACGACAAACAACCAATTAACATAATCATTAATAATTATCAACAACGACAAGAACAAAGTAAACGTCAAAAAATATCCCACGACGATGATTACAACTTAAATGATGAAGATGAAGATGATGAAGATGATGATGAAGATGAAGATGATGAAGATGAAGATGATGATGATGAAGATGATAAAATCATTATAAAAATTAAAGGTTTATCTGGAGATAAAGATAATGTTGTTGATCATGAAGATGAATTCGATATCAATGAGCATGTTTTGAAAAAGATTGACGACAAAGATCTAAATACTTTACTTGCATCAGAAAAAAAATATAAGAATAATGCTGATAAAATTGTAACAAAATTTGTTTCAAATTCATCTATTAATGATTTAAAATATTATAAAACACTTTCACAAGAGGAAAAAATTAAATTTGCTGAAACACAAAAACGTATTGAAAACATGAATAATGACTCAGAACCTTTGAAATTCAAATTACTTGATAAAAATTTTGACGATAATACAAAAGCTATTATATTCAAAAAATTAGCTATCATGAACACAATGTGTCCTATTAATGGAGAATATCATAAACTCAAGAATTGGATTAATGCAGTGTGTAACATACCATTTAGTAAAGTTAAGGAATTACCTGTAAGATTGGAAGATGGACAAGATAAAATTGTAGAATTTATGAAAAAAACGAAAGATGATTTCGATAATAAAATTTATGGTCATATTGAAGCTAAAGATCAAATTACCAGAATAATTGCACAATGGATATCTAACCCAACTTCCAAAGGTAATGTAATTGGTATTCATGGAAAACCTGGTGTGGGTAAAACAACATTGATTAAAGATGGTCTAGCAAAGACTTTGAATCTACCATTTGCATTTGTTCCTCTAGGTGGTGCTCATGATAGTAGCTTTCTTGATGGGCATGGATTTACATACGAAGGTTCAACATGGGGTAAAATAGCTGAACTATTGATGCATTCTAAATATATGAATCCAATCATTTATTTTGATGAACTCGATAAAATAAGTGATACAACAAAAGGACAAGAAATAATTAATGTTCTTATTCATTTAACTGACCCTAGTCAAAATGATAAATTCAATGATAAGTATTTCTCAGAAATACCGTTAGACTTGTCGAAAGCACTTATTATATTCACTTACAATGATGATACAATGATAAGTCCAATCTTAAAAGACCGAATGATTCGTATTGAAACAAAAGATTATACTACTAGTGACAAAGTGAATATTTCAAAAAATCATATGCTTCCAGAAATTATGAGTCAATTTGGAATTAAAGAAGGAGATATAGAATTCAATGATGATATTCTAATTAAACTTATAAATAATACAATCCCAGAAGCAGGTGTTCGTAATTTAAAGAGAAATATTGAATCAATAGTGAGTAATATTAATCTTAATGTTTTACTTGGAAAAATGGAATACCCGGTTTGTATTGATAGTGAAATAATAGATACTTATAAACAGAAAACAAAAGATGTAAATCCTTCAATACCACATATGTATTTGTAAATTAAAACATTTAAAAAGACAATACGTTTTATGTATATATTTGTAATTTGTATAATGATATTGAAAAATGTGATAATAAATTGTATAGGATTCATTGGTGGTTCAATTTTAGGTCTTCAGCTTATTCCACAGATATATAAGGCATATAAAACTAAGTCAACAAATGATATTTCAACATTTTTTTTGCTTATGAATATAGTAGGACTAACTTTGATGACTACATATGGTGTATGTAATAATGATATGCCTGTATATTTACCTACAAGTATAAGTCTATTAAATTCATTGATATTACTATTATTAGTAAAGTATAATAATGGCAATAGTAATAACAGTATTAGTATCAGTAATGAAACGAAGATTAATGACGTTCATAATAATGACAATGAAATATAAAAATATAATAAGATGAAAAAATATTACATCACACAGATATATTTCACAGAAAATGATGAAAGAAATGATGAATTAAAACGTGTCATTGAATTTCATAAAACATCTGAATTTGATAAAGTATATTATTTGAATGAAAAAATATACGGATATGATTGTGATAGGATACAAGAGGTAAATATCGGGAAAAGACTTTCATTCAATGATGTATTTGATTTTGTTAAATCTGAAGAATTAGATGGAGCAATTTTTTTCGGTAACTCTGATATGTATTTCAATTCAACAATACATAATGTGATTGATATTATGAGTGAAAAGCCTATCATGTATTGTCAATTACGCGCAGAACATAAGACAGATGGAACTATTAAAATAGATATCAACTCAAATTTATACAAGAAAGGATACTCGCAAGACGTATGGATTTATCATAGTAATTTCAATTACAAACTATTGAATAGTATGGAATTCAATTTCGGTATTTTAGGTTGTGATAATGCTTGTAATAATATAGCACATAAAAATGGTTTTAAATTAATTAATAATCCTTTTTTGATTCATTGTATTCATTTACATAATGTTGAGCATAGGGTCTGGCAGAAGAATAAGATACCTCGATTAAAACTACCACATACAAATGTGCTACCATTGTCTTATAGAAATAAGCGTAAAAGAATAGCATGTAAACTGGTTCATTATTTCCCAAAATTTAATGATTGAAGAAAAAATAATATTTAAACATATTCATCATATAATATGTATAACATATCAACAAGTTCTTAAACTACAACAGATTGGAGAACTTTATGAGGTTATGAATGATGCCTATTCTTGAAACATTTTGCGAATTAAAATAATTATTTCTCAATATATCATAATAATGATTGGTATAATTATAATAATAATTTTATTGTTGACATTAATACTTTCTATAATAAACTTCTTTAGAGTAAGAAACGTAAAAATAGAACAACAAAAAAGTTTATCTTTAATGGATTTAGCAGAATTTGATAACTTGTCACCAAAAATAAAAGAAATTTACAAGCTTTATATATTAGATTCTTGGATGAAATTTTTCAATGATTCATTGAATAAATCATTCACAATAAATGGATTAGATGCTTATTATGCTAATAATAAGGATAAATTAATCGAACTAAACAATCTTTATCTCGAACTAGCTGAACTAAGTATGGAAAAAAATAACAATTTATTAGACGATTCGTTCAAAGTATTTGTATACAATGCTGATCTTGATAAACTCATTGAAGAAGCAAAAAAGATGAAGTCACAAATGCAAATTAAATAAGAATAGGTAATAAACATGAATACACGCGTTCACTTTCAAAATATATCATATGATGATTGGCTCCATAGATGACTTTCAATTTATGTTTTGGCCCATTTACTTCTTGAAGTAAATTACAAAAATCGAAATTATAATCACTAGTTCCAGTGATAATAGTTATTGTTTTATCATATACGACATTACGTATTAGTTCATAAAAATTTAAATCAATCATAATAGATTTAATTTGATTCCATGCACATAGAACATTCATGTTAGACATGTTATCAATTAAACAAAGAGGTTCTTTTGCTTTGATAGAATGAAAATAATAGTAAAAGTAACTTAAAAGTTTGTAGAAAAAACTGAATTTTGATAAATTATATAAAAACTTTACACATCTAGGTATATTTTTTACTTTACAAATTCTAAGTGGTTTAAAATGATTTGGAAAAGTTATATAACAATCAGTAGTTGGCCACCAGAAAAAGATGTTTGATGGACTAATCAAAATTATCTTATGTAATTTATCAACAATGTACTTTTCTAGTAATAATGCTATATAACAACCCATTGAAAATCCTATAAGGTTTACTTGAGAATATTGATCACATATTTTCAATAGAT
>CERM01029046.1_pt1 | contig 11073 bp, 9 predicted proteins | sample 530791 | NCBI WGS metagenome assembly CERM01 (sample SAMEA2620970, study PRJEB7988) | marine metagenome | biome: marine biome (ENVO:00000447); feature: surface water layer (ENVO:00002042); material: "saline water (ENVO:00002010), including plankton (ENVO:xxxxxxxx)" | depth 5 m | reverse complement strand
GCCGCATGTCCCAGATCAATGACAGACATATCGATCCAGAGAACAGCGCTCTCGGGCATGCAAAGAATGTCGGCTTGCCCTTCATCGAGCTGACGCGCGGTACGCCAAACCATCTTGCGCTGGCGGATCTGATCCCAGACAATGACAGGCTGACCACCATTAAGACCCACCCATATCGTGTTTTCTGGTCGCGCCGCGACATCACCCCGCGCCAGTGGCATGGCCGCGACAACTGGCAAATCAGGCAGGGTCTGCAGCACCGCCAAAGCAACATCTGACGCGCCGCCTAGAACAACTGGTATAGTGCTGTGATCCACCATTTGATTTACAAACTGGCCCAACGCGCCGGACCAATTGCCCGACATATCCAAATTTCCCAAATCCCAGCCATTTACAGGCAGGCTGATCCCAAGCTGTTGTGTCATTTTACGTAGCGCATCTGGTGCGGAAGAAGTTCCGAGACGCGGCCCACTATCGACTTCGCTTGGAGCACCCAAAACTCCGACACTGCCTTCTAAAACTTGGGAGAAATCGCCAAATGGAAGACCCGCATACCCGGTTATCATCGATCTTTTCTGAGCGTTATTCATGACAAGATACCTTGTTTGATTGCAACTTCCAATTGCGTCTGATTTGGCTATAATAATTTATGCAAAGGCGTCGAAAGGTCTGCATATGCCCGACAATCCCAAAGCGGTGGATACAACAGGAGGTGTTGAAGCGGTTGAACGCGCATTGCGGGTGCTGGACATCTTTGTTCCCGGAGATACGGGCCTGTCCTTGAAACAGGTTTCGGACCGCAGTGGTGTCAATAAAGCAACGATTCTGCGTCTGAGCGTTTCTCTTGAGAAATTTGGCCATATAACGCGCGACGCCGAAGGCTTGTTCCATCTTGGCCCTTCTTTGTGGCGTCTGGGATCCGTATTTCGCCAAAACTTGCGCATGGGGCCTATTGTGCGTCCGGTACTGGCGAACCTTGTGAATGCAACCGGAGAAAGCGCATCCTTTTACGTGCAGCGTGGCAATTCCGGAGTTTGTCTCTACCGTGTCAATTCGCATAGGCTGGCCCGGGATCATGTAGAAGAGGGCGAGATCATCCCGCTGAGCATTGGATCTTCGGGCCAAGTGCTGGATGCCTATTCCATCCGACAGGGCAAACAGGCCAACAACATTCGGAAGTCTGGGTATTATCTCAGTCTTGGGGAACGTGACCCCGATGTCGCTGGCCTTTCGGTACCAGTTCTTGGCCTCGAAGACGAACTTCTGGGGGCAGTCAGCCTGTCGGGCTTGCGCGTCCGGTTCAACGAAACCACTGTCGACGCCTATCGCGCTGCGGTCTTTGATGCTGCACGCCAGATTCGAGCCGAGATTGGCGACGTGTGAAGAATACATCATTTGTCGATATTCTTTCTATGGCCAATCAACTGAACGCCGATGAGCGCTGTAACCGACACAACAATCAGGCAGGTCGAGATTGCGGCAATTGTAGGATCAAGCTGATCTCGCAGTGAGTTGAACATGCGGCGGGTAATAGTAGCATTGTCCCCACCTGAGACCAGCATCGAAATCACAACTTCATCGAGCGATGTGATGAAGGCCAGAAAGGCCCCTGTCTGGATCGAGAATTTGACTTGTGGTACAGTTATTGTCAATAAAGCGACCGCTCGGGACGCACCCAGACTGCGCGCGGCTAGTTCTTGATCAAAATCATAGTTCTGTAAGCCCGACATCACAGTCACGATCACGAAGGGCAACGCCAGTGCCGTATGAGCGATGACAATTCCTGTAAGTGTATAATTCAGCCCCAGCTTGGCATAGAGGCTGAATACTCCTACGGCGATTAGAATTACGGGTACGATAATTGGCATGATCACAAGGGCCTGCGCACTGGCCCTGATCTGCGGGGTGGAACAATGCAGGCCATAGGCACAAAGTGATCCTAGAGGTGTAGCAATCGCGGTGGTCATCAGCGCCGCAATCAGAGACGTTTGCGTTGCGCTCATCCATTCTGGAGACCCGAAATAGGCCGCGTACCAGCGAAACGAGAAAGACGTAGGTGGGAACTCTAGAAAGGAGGCCCCCGAAAACGACATCGGAATCACGATAAGCGTTGGCAAGATCAAAAAAAACAGCACCGCGATGCCGACCACCATTAACCACATACCGTCAATTTTGCGTTGTCCTACTTGTTCCATTTTCAGATCCTCAGCGCATAAACAGTTTGTCGAGACCAAAGACACGGTTCATCAGCCAGATCATCATCAATGCCAGTAATAGCAGGACAACGCCCAAGGCTGATGCAGCTCCCCAATTGGAATAGACGGTGATGGTGCTTTCGATCCGCTGTGCCAGCATTTGTACCCGACCACCGCCAAGCAAAGCAGGGGTGACGTAAAAGCCGAGTGACAGGATGAAGACCAGCACGATGCCGGCAAAAAGACCCGGCAGCGACATCGGGAAGAACACGCGCCAGAATGCTCCACGCGGGCTAGAACCAAGCCCAACAGCGGCCCGAACCAGGTCGGTGTCAATGCTCCGCATCGTGGCGTAAAGGGGCAAAATTAGAAACGGCAGCATGATATGGACCATCCCAATGATCGATCCCGTCAGGTTGTGCGCCAGCTGTAGCGGCTCCTCGATTACACCAAGCGACATCAACGACGAATTGATAACGCCATTGCGCTGCAACAACACCAGCCAAGCGTATGTACGCACCAGAACCGAGGTCCAGAACGGAACCAATACGAAAACCATAAGCATGGCGGCTGTTCTATCTGGCAATTTGGAAAGCCAGTAACACAACGGGTAGCCGAGAAAGACACAAATCACCGTTACGGCAATACTGATCTGAAAGGTGACAACAAAGGTCCGTCGATACAAAGCGCTTTCAAAGATACGCGCATAGTTTTCCAAACTTAATGCACCCGCAGCATTATAAAAAGAGAGCGAAGACAACCAGAAAATAGGCAGAAAAACGACAATTAAAATTGCGAGAACTGCTGGCAACGAAAGCCCGAAAAGCGTAACGCGTTCACGGTATTCTTCTGATTTCAGCGTGCTTGCGTTCTGAAGCGTCTGAGCACCCTTACTGTCCTCAGCGAGGCTCATGACCTATGCTCCGGAACGATTATCGTGTCCTCGGGATGCAACGCGAGGCCAATGCGCGCTCCCTTGGGTGGCAGACCTTTCTGGCCAGCGCGATTGGCAGGGACGCGCACATTAATTTGGCCGAAGCTGTCGTGCTGAACGATAACCAGAACGCTGTCGCCTTGATAGATTATCTCGTGGACATGGCCAGACAAATCATTGGCAGTTTCAGGCACTGCACCATAGGTGACCTCCAACAACTCGGGCCGGATCACCAAGCGATGGCCGCCGCTACCGTGCGCGATGGGTAAATCAGATTTCAGCACGCATCCATTGAGTTGCGCCGTATTGTTGGTCGCTTCCACTGGCAAGGAAATTGACTCACCAACAAAATCCGCCACAAAGAAACTGTGAGGCTGACGATAGAGCCGCTCAGGGGTCTCGATCTGCTCGATCCGTCCGTGATTGACCACTGCAATTCGGTCCGACATCGTCAGGGCTTCGCGCTGATCATGGGTCACGTAAACAACGGTTGCATCCAATTTTTGATGGAGCGCTTTTAATTCGATCTGCATGTGTTCGCGTAGCTTTTTGTCGAGCGCGGAAAGTGGCTCATCCATAAGGATAATCCGCGGTTCGAAGACCATTGCCCGGGCAAGGGCCACGCGTTGCCGTTGCCCCCCGGATAATTGGGTGATGCGCCGATCACCATAGCCGCCAAGCTCGACGGTATTCAGCGCATGTTCAACGCGTGTCATTTGATCACTTTTGGAGAATCCACGGATTTTAAGTGGATAAGCCACGTTTTCAGCGACCGTCATAAAAGGAAACAACGCATAGCTTTGAAAAACCATGCCAAGGCCGCGTTTGTGCGGTGGTGTCGCAATCATTTCGCGATCGCCAAACAAGATCGACCCACCGTCAGGGCGCACAAAACCAGCCAGGGCCATCAGAAGCGTTGTTTTGCCCGAGCCCGAAGGCCCTAGCAGCGTCAGGAATTCGCCTGCAGCGATATTCAGCGACACATCATCAAGCGCTTTAACCGCCCCGTAGGCTTTGCACAGATTAGATATGTCGATGGGAAGGGATTGGGCGGCAGTTGACATGCGGGCTCCTAACTTAACAATAATGGGCGCAGTACAAGAATGCACTGCGCCTAAATAGATTATTGTTGGATCAGTGTGTCAAACTCTTCGGTAAGCTCACCCAGTTGTCCGATATAGAAATTTGGATCAACTAAAAGCTGCTTGTCATAGTTCGCGGGATGGGTGTTGACCTTGACCGCCATCTCGTCCGAGATAATGCCGGTGTCGAACGCGCCAGTATTAACCGGACCCAATGGCATCGTAACCGAAAGCCGGGCCTGCGCTTCGGCCCCCAGCAATTCGTTGATCAGGCGCATCGCATTTTCTTTGTTGGGAGCACCCTTTGGAACCAAGAGGCAATCGATATCCATTGTTCCGCCATCAAATGCATAGGCGACATCAATGCCGGATGCGATCACACTTTCCACGCGGTTATGGCCCATATGGATCACGTCCACCTCACCATCACGCAGCAATTGTGCGGATTGTGAGCCGCCACGATACCAAACGGTGACTTCGGGTGCGATTTTTCCCAATTTGTCCCAAGCGCGCGCTATGCCTGCGTCTGTGGCCAACGTATCATACACTTCTTGCATAGGGACACCATCGGCCATGAGGGCTGCCTCTAGATTGTAGTTCACCTTGCCGTGCATGCCGCGTTTGCCAGGGAAGTTTTCCAAATCCCAGAACTCAGCCCAGTTTGACGGACCATTGTCACCAAAGGTATCTTTGCGATAGGCGATGACCTTGGTAAAGTTGATGAAGCCGATGTAGTTTTCATGGATCAGTTCTTTGGGAATGCCCGTTGTATCAACAATTGAATAGTCAATCGGCTCAAGACTACCCTCTCGGCTAAGTGTTTCACACGAAGGCAAATCCTGCTCTGTTACATCCCACGCGACAGCGCCGGCTGTGATCTGTGCGCGCACATCTTGTATACCGTTTGTCGTGTCTTCCTTGACCGTTATATTCAAAGTGCTGGCTGCGGGGGCTAACATTGCTGAGCGCAAGGCATCCTGAAATGAGCCTCCCCAGGATGAAAATACTACCTCACCCTCGGCGAAGGCAGGAACGGTCAATGCCAAGCTGCTTGCAACAAGGCCAGCTGCAAGCGACAGTCTTCTCTCTTGTTTTTTCATTTCAGGTTCTCCTTTGACTGGTATTTGGTTGATGACTGGTGATTTTTGTGACCACTAAGCAATTTTTTCGCACCGTTTTGCTAGATGAAACGTCATTTCATTTTATTGAACCTTAACTGCAGCTTGTCAACAATTTTTTTGAACGCCAAAGGATTATCAATAAGTTTAAGAACCTCAGAGGCGAAAATAAGGGCGCGGCTCACCCTGGTGCATTTATTGCTGTTCATTTTGATCTTGCGCACGTGGCATCGAAAAAAAAACTATAGCTGTTTCTAAATTTATTGCGGCCGAGTGAAGCTAGTGGGGAATTAAATAGAGGGAGTTTCTCACTCGCATACTGTTGATCAACAAATTAAATGGCTGCTTTTTCCAGTTTGCTCTAATTGATTTTATCTGAAGCACTGGTGACTTAGGGATCAGAACAACCCGTCACTGCGGCTTGCCCGAAGGCCACTTTGGGCCGTTGTCCTCTTTTTTTCCCGGATCGGTCACAAGCACTTTGATATGCAAGCCGTGTTGTCTTCCAGCCAAGACTGGCGCGCGCAAGCCAAGCTTAAAATGCTTGATGGCTTAGAATATCAGTGGTGAGGCAAGTATCTAATCAAAGCCGATGGCTTTCGATACCATCAGCATTCGCCAAGCACCCAAACAAATCAGAGCACTGTCAGCCCGCGGGGAGTGCAACTTTCGTCTCGGCATCAAACAGATGCACACGGTCAATCATCGGGCTTAACTTAAGCTCGTCACCGGGCTTCCAATCAAGACGCTGATGGGCAATCGCGCAAATTTCATGTCCGGCCAATGTGGCGTAAAGATGAATTTCCGGGCCGGTTGGTTCAACAACCGTGACTGTTGCAGACAGGCCACTGCCTTGCATCGACACTTCCAAATGTTCTGGCCTGATCCCGTAGAGCACCTTTTGACCAACCGTCGCTGCACTGCTCTGCGGAACCTCACAGGTCACTTCACCGGTCTGGAACATTTTCCCACCCGCACCTTGCACAATCTCGCCTGCCAAGAGGTTCATGCCCGGCGAGCCGATAAACTGCGCCACGAACAGATTTTCGGGGTTATCATAAATCTCAAGCGGCGTGCCGATCTGTTCAATCACCCCATCACGCATGATAACAACCTGATCGGCCATGGTCATCGCCTCGATCTGATCATGGGTGACATAGACCGTCGTGGTTTTTAGCCGCTGATGCAGTTCCTTGATTTCTTTGCGCATTTGCACCCGCAATTTCGCATCAAGGTTGGACAGCGGCTCGTCAAACAAAAATACCTCTGGGTTACGCACAATCGCCCGGCCCATTGCAACACGCTGGCGCTGGCCGCCAGACAGCTCTTTCGGGAAACGGTCGAGATACGGCTCAAGGCTCAGTATTGAGGCAGCCCAGTTCACGCGTTCATCAACCTCGGCCCGTGCAGTCTTTTTCAGCCGCATCGAAAACGCCATATTTTCACGTACGCTCATGTGCGCGTAAAGCGCATAATTTTGAAACACCATGGCAATATTTCGGTCTTTGGGATGCATATCATTGACGCGTTGTTCCCCAATCGCAATATCCCCCGAAGACACCGTTTCAAGCCCGGCAATCATCCGCAAAAGTGTCGATTTCCCGCAACCCGAGGGTCCAAGAAGCACTACAAATTTTCCGTCCTCAACAGTGAGATCGATACCATGCAAAACCTCAAGGCCGCCGTATCGCTTTACCAGATTCTGAATTGTGACTGAGCCCATGGTCGTATTCTCTTCTATAAACTCTATGGTGGAAACACCCCACCCGGCTTTCACAGTGCTGGCGCCCAAAGCGCCAGACACATAAGATCACAACCACCCGGACACCGGCCCGGATGGTTTTATGAAAGACCTATTTCTAGATCAACTCGGCTTCTTCAACCTTGGCATCGACCAGTTTGGCAATCTGGTCCATGCACGCTTTGGCATCACCATTGTAATCCTGACCGGTCACCAATTTACCAAGTTCAGTCGGAATTTCATTATTTGCAACGCCCGCCCAGATCGGCAGATCAGGCTCAGAGGCCATCACATTATCGATGGTCCAGCGCACCGTATCAAGGTGACGTGTGGTGCCACCACCAACACGGTTTTTGCGCTCAACAATCCGCGGATCAGTATAAGACGAGTTCCGCATTGGCGCAAAACCACCCGCCAAAGTACAACGGGTCATGATATCCTTGGAACAGGCCCACTGCAGGAACAACCATGCAGCATCGACGTTTTTGGAGTATTTAGACAAAGCAATACTTGATCCACCCTGATGACCCCAGTTTGGAATCTCACCAAAGCCAACATCGCCCCGTCCACGCAGCGAATGTGGACCCTGGAGCGGATGCGCCATCTCCCAAAGGCCTTTGACCTTGGAGTCATCCGCATTCCACCCAGGGAAGAATTCTGCCCAAGACTGACACAGGGCAATCTGCCCAGAGGCCCCCATCTGCCACTGACCATCCCAAGTTGATGCCACAGAGTTGGGCGGAGAGTTGCGCAGCATCTCTTGATACCATTGCAAGCCTTCAATCCCTTGAGCATCGTTGCCCGAGAACTTTTTGTCAGCGCCAAAAATTGAACCGCCATGTCCCCATACAGCCTGAGTCCAGTCACATTCCAAAGAATAATGGCCAGATTTAGCCTGACAGCCAGTGCCAAAGATGCCGTTTTCTTTTTCTGCAGCTGTGATCATTTTCACCGCTGCGGTAAAGTCATCGTAGGTTTTCGGAACGGCAATACCATGCTTTTCAAGCAGATCTTTGCGGTACATCAGCGTAAAGATCGGGATGTCGAACGGCAGGCCAACCCATTTATTGTCATACTCGCAAATGCCTTCAACAAGTGGCTTCGAGAAGTCGTCAAAATCGAAGCCTGGCATCGCAAGGTCGGGTTTGTCTTTATAATACTGCACTGGGTCGATGGTGTCGCGCGAGAATGTCGACGTCCATGCCTGATCCAGATAATAAATATCATAGGTCCCAAGCTGGCCCTGAACATCCTGTGTCGCCTTAGCAAGAACCTGCTCAAGCGGCACAATTTCGATCTCAACATTGATGCCCGTTAGCTCGGTAAACTCAGCCTTGAGCGTATCGAGAACAACAGTTGGCGGTGTCGCCTCAGAAGTATAGCGAATCGTTGTCCCAGCAAAAGATTTACCGGCCTCCTTGAGGAACTTAGCCACATCTTCTGGCGTATTATTCTCAGCGGCATGCGCCATGTTGCCCCGAAAAGGGCGCGCCCCACCCAAAACACCAGTTGCAAAAGCTGACATGCCGATGCCTGCTATCCCCATTTTACTTAGGAAATCACGTTTGGAAATCTTTCGCCGCGTGTACGCATTCGCCGTGTCGATGATGAAATTTTGCTTGTCATAATTCTTAAAGCTCATGGTTTCTCCTCCACTATTTGAGCGATTACTAATGGGCGTCTTGCGTACCCATCAATCCTTGATTGCCCCCATGGTTAGTCCGCGAACCAGGTGACGTTGAACCAACAAAATAAAGATAAAGCTCGGCAGAATCGCAGAGGTGCCGAGCGCGGAAATATACCCCCACTCAGACCCGGTCGAGGTGACATAAGTCGTTATTTTGACCGGGATTGTCCGGATAGAATTTGTCAAAAACAATGACAGTAAAAATTCAGTCCAGGAAAAGACAAAGCATAACACCGCTGTTGCGGCGAGGCCCCCTTTGACCATTGGCAAAATCACCATCCAGAAACACTGAAAGCGCGTCGCGCCGTCAATCATTGCCGCCTGATCGATATCGATCGGAATGTCATCCATAAAGGACTTCAACAGCAGAACCGCGATGGGAATATTAATTAAAGTATGCGCGATGATCAGCCCTGTATGGGTATCGCGCAGACCCATATCGTGAAAAATAAACACCAACGGCACAATAATCGCTACTGGCGGTAAAAACCGTTGTGACAATATCCAGTTGAGATACCCTTGGCTGCCCCAAAACCGCATGCGCGACAGCCCGTACGACGCCAGAAGTGCCATTATTGTTGTTACCAAGGTCGAGCCGACGGCCACGATGACCGATGAAACGATCGACGATCGGCCATCGTATGAATTATTGCCGCTGGTTCCCATCAGCGTTTTGCCATCCTCTTTAGAACCGCGCTTGGAATATCCCAGAACCGTCACCCGATAATTTTCAAGTGTCGGCTCAAAATCGAACACTACAATACGGTCTTTATCGAACACAGCAGAAATTGGTTTGACAGATGTCAGCCCCCACCAAGCAATGGGAAATACAAAGATGCCAACGATAATGATAGACACGAGATAGCGAAGCGTCAGTTTGAGCGTTGAATCATGCATCAGAACCGCACCTTGAAAATCTTAATGAACAGGTTTGCTATGATAACGACAAGGATCAAGGTAAACAGCGCTACGGTTGACGCATAAGGAAAGTCCGCATTCTTAAAATAAATCGTACCCGCATAGGCGGTTAGCGTTTCGGTTGCGGTACCCGGCCCGCTGTCCGTCATCACCTTTATGTAGTCATAAATACGAAAAAGATCGATGCCCCGTATCAGCACCGCCAAGGCAATAATTTTGGACATCATTGGCAGCGTCAGCCTAAAAAAGGCCTGCATATCCGTTGCCCCGTCGATCGCTGCGGCCTCAAACGGATCTTTCGGCAACGCACGCAAACCAGCGAGCATTATCAGCACCATAAACGGAGTCCATTGCCAGACATCCGCAATGATAACCCCCCACAAGGCAGAGGTTCCACCGGCCAAAATGGGCGTGCTCGGAGACAACAGACCCAATCCATAGAGCATATGGCTGATGACCCCGAAAGATCCGTCATACATTAACAAGAACATCATGCCTGTCACCGCGGGTGGCACCACAAGCGGCAAAATCATCAAAGATCTTAGCAGACCAAAGCCTTTGCGGTCAGAATCAAGCAATAACGCGATTGCCAAACCCAGCACCAACTGGATCGTCAACGCGATTAAAGTATAGGTTAACGTAACAGACACCGCGTCGATAACCCGATCATCAGCAAACACTTTGCTCCAATTCCAAGATGGGCGAAACGTCTCGATCCGCGTCGCTGGATTGCGCTTGAACATCGAAAGCCACAGGGAATACAACACCGGATACAGGCCAAATACGATCAGCATGGCCGACGCTGGAAATAACCAGGGAAATGGATGCTCAGACGTCAACCATCGCGGCAACCGAATGAGCTTGGCGCCCGCCCTGCTGTCAGGATCACGCATCACAGGGCCACACCAGACCATGACGCATGATGACAGGCGCTGTAAGGAGACTATGTTGTTGTAGATTTTTCACTTTGCATGCGGTCCAGAATTTTTTTATTGAAATGAGGCTAACAGGCAAGTTCAGTTATTTCAACACGGTCATTAGCTTAAATCAAAATACATGGCATGTGAATTTTAAGCATCTGATAATAAACGATTTTAATAAGAAATATTAACTGTGATTGGTAATTATTAGTGAGAATACTTCATAAAATTTCACTTTTTGATTTAACAAATGCTATTTAGATATAGAAATTGCCTAAAAAATCCGGTCAACTAGACTTACGGCGCCAAGGCCAGATTGCCACGAAATGGGCCGCCGATCGTTTTGACCATGGGGAAGACAACAAATGACACAGAAACCTCTTGTCGCAATCACCGGTGCAAGCTCTGGGATTGGGGCTGCCACCGCCCGCGCCTTTTCAAAAGCCGGACACCCAGTGCTGATGATGGTGCGGCGTAC
>CERM01081017.1_pt1 | contig 11095 bp, 10 predicted proteins | sample 530791 | NCBI WGS metagenome assembly CERM01 (sample SAMEA2620970, study PRJEB7988) | marine metagenome | biome: marine biome (ENVO:00000447); feature: surface water layer (ENVO:00002042); material: "saline water (ENVO:00002010), including plankton (ENVO:xxxxxxxx)" | depth 5 m | reverse complement strand
TAAACTAAAATAAAACTAAAATAAAGAGCCTATAGAAAGCTCTATAAGGCTATGAAACAAAATTTAAATTAAAGAATGTTTGTCTATTCTTTACTTTTTTTATTCCAATAAGCGGTTAACTCTAAAAAATCAATTGAAAATGCTGGAGCTTGTCTTTTTAATATATTTTCTTGAAAGGATCTCTCTAAAATATCTTCAATTAAATAATCTTCAATATTTACATAAGGATCATATTCCTCTTTCAAAGAAATATCAAACATATTAGCAGTCGTATTGTACCAAAAAGCCTTCCATCCTGATCTTAATTCTTTCACTAGATCAAAGGCAGTTCTTCCAGTTTGCCTATCTATTAATTTTGCTAAAATCTGTCCTTCAGTTCTAGTAAATTTTTTCAATTTTTCAGTAAACTCTTCTTCTATGTATTTTTGAACTCTTTTTGTGTATTTCTTTTTGTCACGTTTTTTCTTAATTGTTTTTAATCTTTCCGTCATTACTGTTAATCTTTCAGCAGCTAATTTTGCATAGGGATAAACTTTTCGAGTTTTACGACGGAGAATTAAATACTTTCTTCTGTTTTCGTTTGAGGCGAATTTTAATTTATTCAAGAGCACTACTTCTTCTAAATCGATAAACTCCCTAGGAATTGTATCTCCTCTTATAATGTAATAAAAATTTGTACTATCAATTTCTTGCTCCTCTTTTATTTGAATTGTTTGGCCAACTAATAATAATGGAACAAATAACACTATAAAAAGAAATATTTGTTTTAAAATATTCATTTAAAATATTGTTTTTTTCATTTAATACGAAAACAGTTTCAAAATTAAACAAAATGTATCAGTGAATAATCAATAAATCACTAATTTTGACTCTTATATAACTTTAGATTTAAACAAAATATTATGGCAAAATCAATATTGACAAAAAAATCACTTATTTTTTTAGAGAAATATTTAAATAATGCATCACCTACAGGCTACGAATGGGATGGACAAAAGATTTGGATGGATTATTTAAAACCCTACGTAGATGAATTTATAACAGATACTTATGGGACTGCAGTTGCTGTAATTAACCCTAAAGCAAAATACAAAGTAGTTATAGAAGGTCATGCTGATGAAATTTCTTGGTATGTTAATTATATAAGCGATAACGGTTTGGTATATGTTGTTAGAAATGGTGGTAGTGACCATCAAATAGCCCCTTCTAAAATTGTAAATATCCATACTAAAAGTGGAATCGTTAAAGGTGTATTTGGATGGCCCGCTATTCACACACGAAATAAATCTAAAGAAGAAGCACCAAAACCAGATAATATCTTTATTGATATTGGTGCTGCAAATAAAAAAGAAGTTGAAAAAATGGGAGTACATGTAGGCTGTGTAATCACCTATCCTGATACATTCCATGTACTCAATAATGATAAATTTGTATGTAGAGCTATGGACAATCGAATGGGAGGATTTATGATTGCTGAAGTAGCAAGACTATTGCATGAAAACAAAAAGAAATTACCTTTTGGACTTTATATAACCAACTCTGTTCAAGAGGAGATTGGTTTAAGAGGAGCTCAAATGATAGCAGAACGCATAAAACCTGATGCAGCTATTGTAACGGATGTAACTCACGATACCACAACTCCTATGATTGACATGAAAAAAGAAGGTCATATTGAATTAGGAAAAGGTCCCGTTATTGCCTATGCTCCTGCAGTGCAACAAAAACTTAGAGATTTAATTACTAAAACGGCTGAGGATAAAAAAATTCCATTTCAAAGAGCTGCTCTTTCTAGAGCAACTGGAACAGATACAGATGCCTTTGCTTACAGTAACTCTGGAGTTGCAAGTGCGTTAATCTCTTTGCCTCTACGTTATATGCACACCACCGTTGAAATGGTTCACAAAAAAGATGTTGAAGCTGTTATTAATTTGATTTATGAGTCATTATTAAACATGAAAAATAATGACAGTTATAGTTACTTTGAATAAATTTAATTGAAAATATTTATTAAAAGAAGGGCTAATAATGGTAGCCCTTCTTTTATTTTAGTTAAAAATCAAAAAGTGATTTCTTTAGGCTAATATTGTTTGGGTATATTTTACTGAATATCTAAATATAGAAAAAACAATAGTTTTCAACTTTAGACAATTTACACCGATCAACTTGATAAGTATTCTAAAACATTTTTATTTATTCGTTGATCAATTTCTGAAACATCTGCCTTTAAAAAAGTCGCTCCAGTAATGTTTTCGTAAAGTTCGATATACCGTTCTGAAACCATATTTATATATTCATCACTCATCTCCGGAACGGACTGACCTTCTAAACCTTGAAAACCATTTTGAATTAACCATTGCCTAACAAACTCCTTAGAAAGTTGTTTTTGCTGCTCTCCCTTTTCTTGACGTTCTTCATATCCGTCCGAATAAAAATAACGTGAGGAATCTGGTGTATGAATTTCATCAATTAAAACAATTTTTCCCTCTTTAGTTTTACCAAATTCATATTTGGTATCTACTAAAATTAATCCCCTTTTAGCAGCTATTTCAGTTCCGCGTTGAAATAATTTTCTTGTATAATCTTCTAAAACCAAATAATCTTCTTCAGTAACAATTCCTTTATTTAAAATAGCATCTCTTGATATATCTTCATCATGATCTCCCATTTCAGCTTTTGTAGCTGGAGTAATAATTGGTAGCGGAAATTTATCATTTTCAATCATACCCTCAGGCATTTCAACACCACATAACAACCGTTTTCCTAGTTTATACTCACGAGCAGCATGCCCACTCATATACCCTCGAATAACCATTTCTATTTTAAAAGGTTCACATGCATACCCAATAGCAACGTTAGGATCTGGAGTCGCTGTTAACCAATTAGGAACCAAATCTTCAGTATCTCTCATCATTTGAGTAGCTATCTGATTTAATATTTGACCTTTATATGGGATTCCTTTAGGCATTACTACATCAAAGGCACTCAACCTATCGGTGGCAATCATTAATAAAGTATTGTTCTCCAAAGTATATACTTCACGAACTTTTCCATGGTATACTTTTTGTTGTCCTGGAAAATTAAATTGAGTGTTTATAATGGTATTGCTCATATATTTATAATACAACGTAAAGTTTATAATATCAGGAGTTTACTTTTAACTTTTAAATTTAACATGCCATATATAAATCACTTAGCTGATCCTATTTTTTCGTAAATAACTGAATATTCGACAAATATAATCATAAAAAAAACCTCTACAAATGCAAAGGGTTTATAATCTATTAAATATATTATGTTAAGGAGTACAATTAGTGAATATGGGTTGAGTTAATGTCCAAGCTGATGCCTCATAGCTAAAACCACTACATTCACTTACATTACTTACATTCCAAGAACTCAAGTCTTGGTTAAAATAAGACGTAAAAATAAACATATTCGACATATCAATCACATTACTCACATCCCAGTTACTGATGTCTTGGTTAAAAACAGACGAACCAAACATACCATTCATATCAATCACACTACTCACATCCCAAAAAGTTATATCTTGGTTAAAAGGATTATACGCTGCAGCCGTTCCTAAAAACATATTATTCATTTCTGTTACACTACTTACATCCCAATTACTAATATCTTGATTAAAAAAAGTAGCATTATAGAATAACCTTCCCATTGTAGTTACATTACTCACATTCCAATTGTTGATCTCTTGGTTAAAAATAGAAGAAGAAAACATACCATACATATTAGTCACTTTACCTACATCCCACGAACTTATATCTTGGTTGAAAACTGAAGAAGAAAACATAAAGCTCATATTTGTTACATTACTTACGTCCCAATTTCCAATAGGTTGATTGAAAGCTTGAGCATTATAAAACATTCCGTATAAATTATTCACACTACTCAAATCCCAATTTCCAATAGGTTGATTAAAAGAATTTGTATTATCAAACATAATTTCCATATTTGTCACATTACTTACGTCCCAAGAACTGATGTCTTGGTTAAAAGTTTGAAGATAATAAAACATCCTACTCATATTAGTCACCTTAGTGGTAACCACTTTAGTTAGATCTTCTTGATTAGCCACCATATCTCTTAACTTAGCCTCATCTACCACGGTATAAGTTATACCCTCTATAACTCCCACATCACCAACAATTGACCATTCACAAGCCTTTATAGTTAAACCATTATTTGCTAAATAAATTGGATTGTCTCCGTTACAAGTATTTGATTCAGTCTCACTACTATCAGAGCTACTGCAAGCAACGAATATGACTGTTAAGAATAAATAGATAAGTTTTCTCATCGTTATTATACTATAATTAATTTCTATTTTCTATAGATTTGTAGGCAGAAATTACTTTTTTAACTAATTTGTGTCGAATTACATCTTTATCATCCAAATGGATAATTCCAACCCCAACTACATCTTTTAAAATCAACAATGCTTCTTTAAGTCCAGAAAGTGTGTGCCTGGGCAAATCTATTTGACCAGGATCCCCCGTAATCATAAACTTAGCGTTTTTTCCCATACGAGTTAAAAACATTTTCATTTGCGAATGAGTAGTATTTTGCGCTTCATCTAAAATAACAAAGGCATTATCTAGCGTACGCCCTCTCATAAATGCTAATGGGGCTATTTGTATAACTCCTTTCTCAATTAAAGTTTCTAATTTTTCTGCAGGTATCATATCTCTTAATGCGTCATATAAGGGTTGCATATACGGATCTAATTTTTCTTTTAAATCACCTGGAAGAAAACCTAATTTCTCTCCTGCTTCCACTGCTGGGCGAGTTAATATTATTTTTCTTACTTGTTTTTCTTTTAAAGACTTTACAGCTAAAGCTACACCTGTATAAGTTTTGCCGGTACCTGCCGGACCTACAGCAAATAACATGTCATTTTTTTGCATTAATTGAACCAACTTACGTTGATTTGCAGTTTGTGGTTTTATTTTCCTTCCATTAACTCCGTGAACTAAAACTTCATTAGAATTTTCTGAGGTCTCATAATCGTCTTTACTCCTACTTAAAAAAACACGTTCGATTACATTTTCATCTAACTTGTTATACTTTGCAAAATGATCGAGTAACATTCCAATTCTTTTATCAAACTCTTCTAAAACTTCTTTATCACCAAAGGCTTTAATTTTATTTCCTCTAGCAACTATTTTTAATTTCGGAAATAGTTCTTTTAACTTCTCAATATTAACATTTTGCTCTCCGAAAAAATCACGTGGACTTATTTCAGATAATTCAATTATTAGTTCATTCAAAAGCAGTACATTTAAAAATATTAATACTATACTATAAATAGTTTTTCTCTAAAACAAAAGTACAGTATTTTTGCCGTTATTAGTTTAAATAAATATTAACAAAATGCCTAAAGCTATTATCACTCTAACTACTGACTTTGGTGAGAAAGATCACTTTGCCGGAGCGGTTAAAGGTGCTATTTATAGTGAATTGGAAACGATTAAAATTGTTGATATCTCGCATTGTATTTCTCCTTTTCATATTTCGGAAGCTGCATATATAATTCAAAATGCCTATAAGAATTTTCCATCTGGCAGTATTCATATCATTGGAATAGATTCTGAATTAAATCCAGAAAATAAACACATTGCCGTTTATTTAGACGAACACTATTTTATATGCGCTAACAACGGAATTATCTCTATGCTAACCTCACAGATAAATCCTGAAAAAATTGTTGAAATTAATGTTCACGATAATATAGAATCTAATTTCCCGGTTTTAGATGTTTTTGTGAAAGTAGCTTGTCACATTGCAAGAGGAGGAACCTTGGAAGTTATTGGAAAACCCATAGCTGAAATAAAAGAACTTATAGGAATAAAACCCGTAGTAAATCCTGAAAACAATCAAATAATTGGGAATGTAATTTATATCGATAATTATGGAAATGTAATTTGTAATATCAATAAATCACTTTTTGAAGAAATTGGAAAAGGAAGAAATTTTACGATTCAAGCCAGATCTATTAAATTTACAACTATTTACAACCGATATAGTGATTTTATAAACTTTGAAAACCCGAAAAACAAGCGTGTTGAAGATGGAAAAAAACTAACATTATGGAATTCCTCTGGTTATTTAGAATTGGCTATTTACAAAAGTAACCCAAACACAGTTGGAAGCGCATCTTCACTTTTTGGACTTAATTATAGAGATACTATTAGTATTAATTTTGAATGATGATATGTTTACAAGAATTGTAAAAATGGAATTTAAAAAAGAAATGATACCTACCTTTCTTTTTAATTTCGAAAAAGTAAAAGAAAAAATTCGTGCTTTTGAAGGTTGTTCGTATTTAGAACTATATCAAGATAAAAATAACAGCGAAACTTTTTTCACCTACAGTAGGTGGGAAAATGATGCTGATTTGGAAAATTATAGATCTAGTGATTTATTTAAGAATATTTGGACAACAACAAAACCAATGTTTCGTTCTAAAGTAGAAGTTTGGAGCGTTAACACTCTAAATCATTTGGGCTAATCTAGTTTTTGAGTTCATGATTAAAGCAAAAGAAAAAAAGAATAACTTTTACACAAAAAAAATAAAAACTAAAGACCTATGTTTGCCATATTAAAAAAAGAAATCAATTCCTTTTTTTCAACATTTGTTGCCTTTATGGTCATTGCATTTTTTTTGTTGGTAAACGGTCTTCTACTTTGGTTTATTCCTGGAGAATTTAATATTTTTGACAACGGATTTGCTGATTTATCTTCCTTTTTTATAATAGCACCTTGGGTCTTATTATTTTTAATCCCAGCAATTACTATGAGGTCTTTTAGTGAAGAACAGAAAATGGGAACTTTCGAGCTTTTGATTACTAAACCGATCTCTTTAAGAAATATCATCTTAGGAAAGTTTTTTGGAGCTGTAATTCTAATATGTTTGGCCATTGCACCCACCTTGCTTTATATTATTACCATCACTAAACTTGGCAAATCGACCGGTAATTGGGATATAGGAAGTACTATTGGCTCTTATTTTGGTTTGTTGTTTTTAATATTAGCCTATACATCCATCGGAATATTTTCTTCTACGGTTTCAAAAAATCAGATTGTAGCTTTTATTATCGCTGTTTTTTTATCCCTTTTCATTTATTATGGCTTTGATATTTTGACCTCTATTTTTAACATTTCATCTATTGAAATAAATAACTTAGGAATGAAAGCTCATTTTGATAGTGTTGCTAGAGGTGTTTTAGATACACGCGATATTTTATATTTCTTAAGTGTTTCGACTTTGTTTTTAATTTTCACCAAGATTAATTTAAGAATAGGTTAATGAAAATCAGAAAACAATTAACATTTGGATTATTAGGTATTATTATAATTAATATCGTTGGAAATTATTTTTATAAACGCTTTGATTTAACAGAAGATCAAAGATATACCCTATCAAATCCAGCAAAAGAAATCATCGCTAATATTAATGTTCCCATATTTATAGACGTTTTTTTAGAAGGAGATTTACCTTCCGAATTTAGACGATTACAAACTGAAACCAAGCAACTTCTAGAAGAATTTGAAGCTTACAATCCTAATATTAAATTTAAATTCCTTAACCCTTCAGAAGAAAAAGGAGATATCGAAACACTATTTAAGTTTGGTGCAAAACCTGCTCAGATAGAAACTAAACAAAACGGAAAAACAAGTATTCAACAAGTATTTCCTTGGGCAATTGCATCTTTTAATAACAATTATATAAAAATTCCTCTATTAAAAAATCAATTAGGTGTTAATACGGAAGAGCGAATTAACAACTCAGTTCAGAATTTAGAATATGCTTTTGCAGATGCATTCAATCGACTCATTGAACCTAAAAAACGTAAAATTGCTGTTTTAAAAGGAAATGGAGAATTAGAAGATAAATACATTGCTGATTTTTTTGCAACACTTCGCAATTATTATTACATAGCACCATTTACTTTAGATTCCGTTGCTAAAAACCCTAAAACAACCTTGTCACAAATAAAGCAATTTGATTTGTTAGTTATTGCAAATCCAACTGAACAATTTACGGAGGAAGAAAAATATATACTTGATCAATATTCCATGTCTGGAGGGGCTTCACTTTGGTTAATTGATGCTATTGAATTAGTTAATGATAGTGTTAGCGGAAATAATTTTGCCTTCGGGAAAAATTTAAATTTAACAGATTTTTTCTTTAAATATGGAATTAGAATCAATCCAAATCTTATTAAAGATTTATACTCCGCTCCTATTTTATTAGCAACAGGTAATGAACGTGATTCACAATACAACAAATATCCATGGTTGTATAGTCCATTATCTAATAATAGTTCGAGCCATCCGATAGTAACAAATATAGAAGCGGTTAAGTTTGATTATGCGAGTAGTATTGACACCTTACCAAATTCGGTTAAAAAAACAATTTTATTAAGTTCTTCTCAAGTTTCCAAGATTGTGGGAATGCCAAAAGAAATTGATATTACGAAGGAAATAAATAAAAACTTAAAAATAGTTAATGATGGACCTTCTCCAAAAGAGTTTGGAGCTGGAGAAATTCCTCTTGCTGTGCTATTAGAGGGATCGTTTAATTCAGCTTATTCAAACAGAATAAAACCATTCAAAATACCGAATGGCCTCGAAATTAGTAAAGAAACTAAAATGGTGGTAATCAGTGATGGAAGTATTATTAAAAATCAATTTCAAGGAAATAGACCTTTAGAATTAGGGTTTGATAAATGGACCAATACCTTTTATGGAAATAAAGAATTTTTGCTGAATACTGTAAACTATTTATTGGATGATAATGGACTTATAAACATTAGAAGCAAAGATATATCAGTCCCATTTTTAGATCCTGTAAAAGTAGCTGAAAACAGGTTTTTTTGGCAATGGGTTAACTTGTTGTTACCCTTAAGTTTAATTAGCCTATTTGGACTTATATTCAACTACTTAAGAAAGAAAAAATACACTTAAATTTGTTAATAAGTTTCTTTTGAATTGAAAGGGAATAGAATACAATTTAAAATATATTTGTAGTGCGTACACAAATAAATTATTACCAAAACATAGTTTTTGGCACAATCATAAAAATATTAAAATGAAATTTATAGTATCTAGTTCATATTTATTAAAACAACTTCAGGTTTTAGGAGGAATTATTAATAGTAATAATACCCTGCCAATATTGGATAATTTTTTGTTTCAACTAGATCAAAACACATTGACGGTTTCTGCATCTGATTTAGAAACTACCATATCATCAAAATTGGAAGTGGAAAGTAGTGAGAAAGGAACTATTTGTATTCCTGCACGCTTATTATTGGATACTTTAAAAACATTCCCAGAACAACCTTTAACTTTTACTGTGGAAGATAATAATACAATTGAAATCAGTTCTAACCATGGAAAATATGCCTTAGCGTATGCAAGTGGTGAAGAGTTTCCTCACGCAATAGAGCTTCAAGACCCAAGTTCAACTTCTTTATTGGGAGATGTTCTAGCAACTGCAATTTCAAAAACTATCTTTGCTGCAGGTAATGATGATTTACGTCCGGTAATGAGTGGTGTTTTCTTTCAATTTTCTACAGAGGGCTTAACATTTGTTGCAACCGATGCACATAAATTAGTGAAATATTCTCGTGAAGATATTTCAGCTTCACAAACAGCTGAATTTATTATGCCTAAAAAACCTTTAAACTTAATAAAATCAATTTTAGCTGGAAGTGAAGAAAAGGTAACTATTGAATATAACGATTCTAATGCAAAATTCTCTTTTAACAATACTGAAATGGTTTGCCGTCTAATAGATGGAAAGTATCCAAATTATGAGGCTGTTATACCAAAAGAAAATCCAAATGTTCTAAAAATTGAACGCAATCAGTTTTTAAATTCAGTACGCCGTGTTTCTATTTTTTCTAACAAAACAACACATCAAATTCGTTTAAAAATTGCTGGAGCAGAACTTAATATTTCTGCTGAAGATGTCGATTATAGCAATAAAGCAGAGGAACGTTTAACTTGTGATTACCAAGGAGATGACATGCAAATTGGTTTTAACTCTCGTTTTTTAACTGAAATGCTTAACAACCTAAATAGTGATGAAGTTTCCTTAGAAATGTCCATGCCAAACCGCGCAGGGATTTTAACTCCTACTGATGGATTAGACGAAGGAGAATTAATAACGATGTTGGTAATGCCAGTAATGCTTAATAGTTAAACTACTTTAAGAAAAATAAACTTTTCCCTTTTTATTATTACTATTAACCATCAATTTTGGCTTTTAATTGTAAATAAAAAAAGTATAAATTTTTATAAATACAATCAAAAAAAATACCCGAAATTATTTCATGTTATAGCGCTTTATTATTTGACCTCCAAATACTCCTTCGACGTTAGAAATAGGAGCTGTAGATTTATCATACGCTTCAAACTCTTTTTGTGAAGTAATAATCTTCTCTCTAATTTTTAAAAATTCACCTAGATTAGCTGCATATGCTCCAAAATGATGTGTCACATTCTTATTTGATCCAGCTATAATTTCATACAAACCAAAACTTCCTGAACCACGCATTTTTTCAGTGTCTTTTGAAAATTTCGTAAAAGCATTCGCAAAAACAGCTACATCTTCGACATTTAATTGCCATATATTAAAATAATCACCCATTAAGATTGAAGTTTCGATTAATGGAGAACCTAAAATGGTTTGATTCACCTTAACATTTTTAGCAAAACTAATTTGCAATAAAATTCCTTCAGGTGTAGGAGGTGGTTTTGATCCCCAATCTGCTAATATCTCAGCATTTTTAGCTAAAAAACAGATTTGATGTGAGAATTTATTATCTGCATTTCCAAAAAAGATTTCTGATAAAATGACAGAATAAGGAAGTTTAGCTCCAGCGTCAGACAACATAAAGTTATCTAAAGCAGCAGCAAAATCAGAAACACCATCGTTTGAAACCTCAACATTATAACAAGCAAAATAAGATTTTTGAGCTTGTAATTGAGTCAAAGAGAAAGATACCAATAATAAAAAAATAATTTTTTTCATTTGAATAGTTTTATAAATATGAAATAAATATAA
>CERM01017453.1_pt1 | contig 11171 bp, 11 predicted proteins | sample 530791 | NCBI WGS metagenome assembly CERM01 (sample SAMEA2620970, study PRJEB7988) | marine metagenome | biome: marine biome (ENVO:00000447); feature: surface water layer (ENVO:00002042); material: "saline water (ENVO:00002010), including plankton (ENVO:xxxxxxxx)" | depth 5 m | reverse complement strand
AATTATACTTATTCTTTAAATGAAAATAACCTCGTTATCGTGAAAGATAGTAATGAAAAAAATGTTTCAGAGAAAAAATCACTTTTTAATTTAGGTATTTTCTAGGCTGTCACTTAGGTATTTTACAAACTGGTATTGGATTCATTTTATGCAAATTGTTTCCTCTGATTTTATTATACCTTTCTCTATTTACAGAGTTACCATTAGTCATCGCCTCTTCTAATTCGTCATAGGATAAACCGAGCTGTTTTTCATCTGTTCGATCATCATCCCATAAACCATCTGTAGGATCAGCATTAATTATTCGAGCATCAATTTTCAATATCTCAGATAGTTCTCTCACTTCCGATTTCATTAAATCAGCTATTGGAGATATGTCTACGCCGCCATCGCCATATTTTGTATAGAAACCAACGCCAAAATCTTCAACTTTATTTCCTGTCCCAACTACAAGTCCATTTTGTGTGGATGCAACTTGATATAAAGTCATCATGCGTAGTCTAGCTTTAGAGTTTGCAAAACCTAGTTCAGATGTTTGTTTCGCATTGAGTAATTGTGAATAAAATATTTTATATGACTCGGTTAAATCAATATTCAAAAAACTAGCATTTGAATAATTATCAATTAGCCACTTGCCATGAACTTCCCCTAAATCGGATGAGTTCTTATTTGTTAATATGGGCATAGATATAGCCATTGTCTTAATACCTGTAATAGATGACAGTGTACTAGTAAGCGCAGAATCAATTCCTCCAGAAATGCCAACTACAAGAGTTCTCGTTGGATTTTTCATATTAACTACATAATCCTTAATCCATTGAGAAATATAATTTATCTTTTTAATGCTATTCATAATACTTATATTTAATATTACTTATTTGTATGAAATAATTCCGAACATATGAAATTTATTATAATTATTATAGCTTTGATTACATTGTATTTCCTAATTAAAATTAGTATGAAGCCGAAAGAAAGGACAAAAAACGCTAATAATATGATACTGTGTAAAATGTGTGGTTATCATGTACCTTGTCAAGATGTATGTGATACAAAGAAAGCTATTGATGAGTGTCCAAATAAAAATGAAAGATAGACAGCCCCTTTTACTAACTTTACTGTTCATAATGCTTTTTGGTATTGGGCTGACACTGTTATTTAGATAATGAATTATATTGTAACAGGGCTTATTTGTTCTGGTAAAAGCACCTTTCTTAATACTGCCATGAAACATGGCTTTAATGCTTTAAAAGCTGATGATGTAGTATCTGCTCTTTGTTATGATAAAGTAATAATATCTAAACTTAAAAACTCTTTTAAAGATTATGAATTTGAAGTGAATCCTAAAGAGGCTATAAAACAACTCTTTTTTAAATCAGAAGCTGACAAAATAAAAATAGAGAATGTTTTTCATCCCAGAGTACACGAGATAATAAATAATAAATTAGAATCTAATAAGAATATTTTAATAGAAGTACCTCCATTGAAAAATAATATTAGTATCATAAAAAATAATAAATCAATTTTTATAGACACAAATCTAAAGACACGACGTAAGAGATTTCAGACAAGAGATACCAATAATAATTTAAATTATTTTGATAAGATAAATAAGTACCAGGCTGATTGTTTGTTAATCGATACATATTGTGACATTATTATAAAGAACAATTTTGATAAAAATCATCTTAATGAGTACTTTAAAACAGAAATTATTAAATCATGAATAATTTATCAGATTCACATGCAGCAATATACGAAGAGCCCGTTGATGAAAAAATAAGAAAGTTTTTGAAACTTGAGAATTATTTTCTCAAATTAAGTTATCATAAAGAAATAGACACTCCTTATGACTCATATATATCTCTTTGTAATCTTATAAAGATATATAACACTTTAACAAGAGTTGAAGTAAAAAGTGAAGTAATCAGAGAAATTGATTTTCATAAACAAAGATATGCTGAATATATAAAGATAGATACTTCTGATAAGATCAAGTTACATTCAATAATGGAGAAACAAGATGTTATTTTAAATAATTTATATAATTTAAAATCTGACTATTTAAATGAATTGAATAATGATGAGTTTTTCCAGTTTTGCATAAAACATTATGAGAGCCTAACTACTGAGTTGGATTATTGGCTAACTAGGGATCATATTATAAGATTAAATCAGATTAATCTATGGCTTGAGAGTGTTAGACCAATAGAAGATTCAGTGCACTTTTGTTTAGAGATTCTAAGAAAAAGTTCTGAGACTAAAGAAGTTTGTGCGCATAATGGATTTCATCTAGTAAAATTAAATCAAGAAAAAAAAATTAGGTTGCTAAGGATAACAATGCAGTCAGATAATTATTTTTTTCCGAGAATAAGTTTAGGTCCTCAAAGAGCAACAATTTCATTTATGCTGTTAAATGAAGATAATAAATATATACAAATCAAAGATAATATAACGTTTGTATTAGATTTGTGCCACATATAATCATACATCTCTGATACCTGCTATACCGAATCCGTTATGTTTGATGCAGATCTTGCAATCATTTGACTCAGAAGATAAGCCGCCAAGAGCATATACTGGTAGGTAAGAATATTCACTAAGCTCACTAAATCCCTGCCAATTGAGTGCTGGGTATGAATCATGTGGACGTAACACAGGTGATATAAGGATAAAATCAAGAAGTTTTTTATTACTTGATTTTATATCATCCCTAGTATGACAAGATGCTGAGTATACAATTGCTGGATTTTTTTTATATTGACTATAGCAACTGAGTTTGCTGCTAGTAAAATGTACACCATGATAATGGTCCTTCCAATCTAGATTATATGGATAATCAATAATTATATTGCCAGTATATTTTTGGGAAATAAGTTTATTTTTGATATTTTTTATATAGAAATCATAGTTTATGCCTCTGAGTCTTAGTGAGGTGTATCGGGTTATATTCAATACTTCATTCTTGTTGAAATCATCGATGGTTAAGATTTTTAGTAATCTTGGTAGTTTTAGTAGTTTAAGTATTCTGTGATGTGTAGGGAGTATACTAAAATCAGACAATGAATTATACAAAACAATTTCGCGTCCTTCATTGGAATGAATGATACCGTCATATTTAAATATTTTAAAGACATTGATTTTTATTAATAAATCATCGTATAGATGTTTTATAGCTCCTATGAATTTAAATTTTGTCAAGTTGATATCCAATTCTTCTTTAATTTCTCTTAAAAGACAATTTGACGCGGTTTCACCTACTAATATTTTTCCACCAGGGAATTCGATATAATTATTGTAAGGTTCTTTTTTTCTACGCAAACAAATATAAGATGAACCATCGCGTATGAGAGCAACAGAGATTGCAATCTTCTTAGTATGCATTATGTGGTATAGGCAGAATTGATGTGAACATATTCATGGCTCAAATCAGAAAAATAAATAGTTTGGTTTGATTTTCCAAAACTTAAATCTAGTGTAATTTCAATATTATTTTTTTTCATAGAAGTGGCTAATGTTCTTGAACCTGAATCTTTGGGTACTCCATTATCGAAGCATAGAATTTTATTTATAAACAGTTTAACTTTCGAAGTATTAAAAGAAGTGCTTTCAAGAGAGCCTAAACTAGCAATAATTCTACCCCAGTTTGGGTCTTCCCCATACATAGCAGTTTTGACAAGTAAAGAATGAGATATTTTTCTTGCTATTTTTTGTGCATCTAATTTTGTTTTCGCATTAAAAATATTAAGTTTAATTACTTTCGTTGCGCCCTCTCCATCTTTAACTATTTTTGATGAAAGTTTTATAAAAAAGTCAGATGCATGTTCTAAGAACTTTATTTCATTATTCTTATTTTTTAGATTTATTTCAAATTCGTTATTTGAAGTAAAGGCAACGCAATCATTTGTGGACATATCACCATCCACTGAAATTACATTAAATGATAGCTCTGCACAATGACTAAGATATTTTTTTAATTTGACTCGACTTATTGAGACATTAGTCTCTATAAAAGCTAACATAGTAGCCATATTAGGCTCAATCATGCCTGCACCTTTACAAAAGCCTGAGAATGTTATTTTTTTTGATCCAATTTTATACGATTTTGATAAATACTTTGGATACTTATCTGTAGTCATAACTGCAGATGCTGCTGTCTTTAGTGATGAATAGCTATTAAATGGATTTTTTCTTATAGATTTTTCAATTTTATCAATTGGTAGTTGTCTTCCAATAATACCAGTGGACATAATAATAATCTCAGATACTTTACAAGTAAGCTTTTTTGCTAGCAAACTTAGTATCTTATTTGTATTACTTATTCCCTGTTTCCCTGTACAAGCATTTGCATTACCTGAATTAATAAAGATATATTTTGGATTTGATTTACTGATATTCTTTTTTGATATTATTACTGGAGCTGCAGCAAACTTATTTAGCGTGCTTATAAGCTGAGTAGTACTCTCTTTAGATAAAGAAATTAATAGCCCATCTATTTTATTATTCTTTATACCTAGTTTTAATGTAATAAATTTAGATTTCATTTTAGTTTTCCGCAACACCTTTTATATTTCTTACCTGATCCACATGGACAAAGAGCATTCCTCGATATATTTTGATTAGCATAATCATTAGTAGTATCTAGTGAAGCTTTTTCTTGCGATTCTGCATTATAGTTATCTATTTTTATCCTGCAACATATTTTTAATATTTCTTTGCTTATGTCCATGAGTATAAGATTAAACATTTCAAATGATTCTCTTTTGTATTCATTTTTTGGATTTTTTTGAGCATATCCCCTTAAGCCAATAGATTGTCTTAGATAATCCATTGAGCTAAGATGATTTCTATATTCTTCATCTATAACTGCCAAGCAAATATTAACTATCAAACTATCATAGTCATCAGGTGGTATATTTTTTGTATTCTCATCAATTTTATTAACTAATAGTAATTTGAAATTATTTTTAAATATTTCTATGTCTATAATATTATCTTCAATTGAATCTTCAATATTGATATCTATTAAAAAATCATTTTTTAATGAATCATTGATATCTGATAATTTTAAATCTTGTGAATTTAGATTATCATTATTAGTATCTATGAAATCTGAAACATAATTAGATATGATGTTATCCAATAAAATATTAGCTTTATTATCTAATATAAAATTCCTTTGTTGATAGATAACTTTTCTCTGTTCGTTAGAGATATCATCATATTCTAATAAGGTCTTTCGTATGTCAAAGTTATGTGCTTCCACTCTCCGCTGTGCATTTTCAATAGATTTAGAAACCCATTTATGTTCAATGGCTTCTCCATCCTGCATACCTAGTTTTTTCATAATTTCAGAAACCTTATCAGATGCAAATATACGCATTAGATTATCTTCAAGTGATAGGAAGAATCTAGACACTCCAGGATCTCCCTGCCTTCCAGATCTTCCCCTTAATTGATTATCAATTCTTCTGGATTCATGCCTTTCTGTGCCAAGTACATATAGGCCTCCAAGAGACTTTATTTTTTTATTATTTGTTATCCAGCTATCATCTTCATTATCAAGCTTTTTGCCGCCTAATACGATATCAGTACCTCTTCCAGCCATATTAGTTGCAATTGTAATAGAATTTAGAGCTCCAGCATTTTCAATTATTTCAGCTTCTTTTTGATGGTACTTTGCATTTAGAACATTATGTTTTATTTTATTTTTTTTTAAAATTTTTGAAATATCTTCAGATGCATTAACTGAAGTTGTTCCAACTAGAATCGGTTGGCCTGTTTTATGAATATCTATAATTTCTTTTATAATATGATTATATTTTTCTTTTTCTGTTAAAAAAACTAAGTCGACTTTATCGTCTCTAATCAATTTTCTATTAGGTGGAATTTGAACTACCTCAAGATTATATATTTGATGAAATTCTTCTGCTTCTGTATCAGCAGTACCAGTCATCCCGCAGATTTTTTTAAACATCCTAAAGTAATTTTGAAATGTAATGGATGCATAAGTTTGGTTTTCTTGTTTAATAGTAACATTTTCTTTTGCTTCGATTGATTGATGTAGTCCTTCTGACCATCTCCTTCCGGACATTTTTCTTCCAGTAAATTCATCTATAATTACAATTTCATTATTTTCAACTACATAATCAACATCTTTTTTATATATCAAATGAGCTTTTAGTGCAGAATCAATGTGACTAAATAGTTGAATATTATTAGCATTATATATATCACCTATTGATTTAATTAAGTTTTTTTCAAGTAAGATTTTTTCAATAACTGATTGTCCATTTTCAGACAATGAAACTGATTTCTGTTTTTCTTCTACAGTAAATAAGTCATCATCTTTCTCAGCTAAGAATATTTTTATTATCTTATTAATTTGGGCATAAGTATTATTAACTTTATTATTAGAACCAGATATAATTAGTGGAGTACGAGCTTCATCGATTAATACTGAGTCAACTTCGTCAATAATTGCATAGTTAAGTCCTGATTGGTTTTTTTCTTCATTACTGAAGGCCATGTTGTCCCGTAAATAGTCAAATCCAAACTCGTTATTCGTTCCATAGATGATATTACATTTATATATTTCATTTCTATTATCTGGTGGTACAGTACTATTAATGTAACCAACAGATAAACCTAGATATTCATAAATCACACCCATCCATTTCGAATCTCTTTCTGCAAGATAATCATTTACTGTTACTATGAATACAGAATCTCCTGTAAGAGTATTTAAATATGCAGGTAATGTACTGACTAAAGTCTTGCCTTCACCAGTCTTCATTTCACTTATTTTTCCATGATGCAAAGCTATTCCACCCATTAACTGCTCATCAAAGTGACGCATGCCGAGAGTTCTTTTTGAAGCTTCCCTCACAACTGCAAACGCTTCAATTAAAAGATCATCAATATTATTGGATTTTTTGTATTTTTCTTGAAGTAACTTAGTGGTTTCCCTTAGCTCTTCATCAGATTTTTTTTCATACACCTTTTCTAAATCATTGATGCTTTCGACATATACCGCATAGTCCTTAATAATTCTAGAGTTTCTACTACCAAATATTTTTTTTAGGAATTTACCAATCATATTTTTCACATAAGGAATTATGGTTTATCATACAATAAATAGAAGCTATATGAAAAAGATATCGAATTTTATACCTGATAAAGTAATTAAGAAGAAAGAAAATATAGATCAGTTTAATTCATTACTCAAAAATAACATTAATGAGAGCATTAGTTCAAAAATAAATGTCATAAACTATTCGGATACATCTATCACAATAGAGTGTAGTGACAGTTCTATTAGTAGTGTGATTAAATTTGATAGCATGAAATACGTCCAAATATTTAAAGATTATGGTATGTATAATATAAGAGAGATTAAAGTGAAACTTAAATAGTTTCTGCAGCCTGTGTAAATAATATTGGAGACTTACTCTCGTCTTCAATAATAACCTCTTCCCATGCACTCTCATTATTTACTAATTCTCTGAGTAATAGATTATTTAGATGGTGCCCTGATTTAAACGCAGAAAATGATCCTATCAAACTATGGCCTAATAGATATAAATCACCAATGGCATCTAAGATTTTATGTTTAACAAATTCATCTTTGTATCTCAATCCATCTTCATTAACAATTTTGTAATCATCGATTACGATAGCATTATTTACACTTCCACCAAGAGCAAGATTATTTTTTCTTAGATTCTCAATATCTTTTGCAAAACCAAATGTTCGTGCACGACTAACCTGACTTAAATAAGATATTGTTGAAAAATCTATTGTCGATTGCTGGGTTTCTTTTGGAAAAGATGGGTGATCAAAATCTATTGCAAATGAAACTTTGAATCCGTTGTAGGGTTCTATTTTTGCCCACTTATCATTTTGCTTCACTTCAATATCTTTAATTATTTTTATAAACCTTTTTGGATGATTTTGTTCTGTGATACCAGCAGATTGAATTAAAAAGACAAAAGGGCGGGAACTACCATCCATTATAGGTACCTCAGGACCATCCAACTCGATGACAGCATTATCTATTCCAAGACCTGCTAATGCTGAGAGTAAGTGCTCAACTGTAGAAACAGATGATTCCCCACAAGATATAGTTGTTGATAAGCGAGTATCATGAACGTTACCAAGTGATGCTGAAACCGGTGTATCAGATATATCTTTTCTAATAAAAATAATTCCTTTATCTGGTTTGCCAGGGTGTATTTTCAGATTAATCTTGCGACCTGTATGTAATCCTACTCCCGTAGCCGTAATACTGCTAGATAAAGTTCTCTGTTTTAACATAAGCAAATACTACCAAATAGTTATAAATGTTACAAATATATGTCTTTAGACCATTTAATACTTATTAAAGTTCTTTTTGAAAGTAATTTGATAATTTCTTTGTAATTTTATTGAATAAACTAGCTATTTTAGAGGGATAGTTACTAGATGATGATTTTTTTAATTCGCGTTCTCTATAAAGTAACAATCCTACTGCAGTTGAATACCTTGTTTTTCCTCTCAAATCTTCTAGTCCTTTTATATTTTTAGGCGAGCCAATTCGTGATGGTGCCTGAAAATAGCTCTCAGCGTAAACATCAAGACCTTCAAGCTTTGCACCTCCACCTGTAAAAACTAATCCAGCTCTTATTTTACTTGCATAACCACTATCATTGATTTCTTTTTGTATTGCGCTAAATATTTCATTTACTCTTGCAGTTATGATTTGAGATACTGTAGTTCTATTGGTTTCTGTATCTGGCTTATCCGACACTGAAGGAACGGGTATCTTCATATCTACATTTTCATTAGACGAAACTGATCCATATTGCACTTTTATTTCTTCAGCAGCTTCAAGGGAAGTACATAAGATAATTCGAATATCATTTGTAATCATCTGACTGCCCATAGGAATCACAGCAGTATGTTTTATAGTGCCTTCTGTAAAAATAGCTACATCTGTCGTACCGCATCCTATGTCAATCAAACATACTCCTAAATCACGCTCTTCTATAGATAAAACAGCTTCACTTGAAGCAACAGGCTGAAGAACATAATGATCTATCTCTAATAAGCTATTGTTGATGCATTTAGTAAGGTTTCTTTTCGCTGTTGAGGAAGTAGTTATGATGTGAACATTAGCCTCTAGCCTAGCTCCTGCCATTCCTTTAGGCTCCCTAATTCCAGTTTGTCCATCGATTGTATAGTATTGGTCGATGACATGAAGTATCTCCTGATCTTTGGGGATTTGGATATTTTGTGCATTACTGATTACCTTATCCTTATCTTCATCAGTAACTTCATCATTCATTATGTTTATAGCTCCATTACCATTGTAGCTTTGAATATGATTGCCTGCGATTCCAGTAGTTACCGACTCTATATTACAACTAGACATACTACTTGCTTTTTCTTTAGCCCGTCTCACGCTTGAGACTGTCGAGTCAATTTCAGAAATTACACCTTTATTTAGTCCTGAACAAGGTTCATTTCCAATACCAATAATTCTAAGCTCTCCTTTATCATCTATATCAGCAACTAAACAAAGAACTTTAGAGGTTCCAATATCTAAGGCAACAAGGGTATCGGTACTTTTGAGTGTATTCATGTATCGATATTATATCTTATTTGTCTATCTATTTGATAGCAAAACCATTGGAATATCGCATATCAATTGATGTAATATTTTTACCATATACATTATTAAGATCTTCAAATGAGGATACTAACCTTAATATATTTTTTTCAAAATTAGCATAATCGGATATTAATACTGTTGATGTTGTGTATATTTTAATTAACGAGTGATTAATCACTATTTTTTTTATTAATAAATCAATTTTTTTTAGGTTAATTAGGGATAATGAATAAATATTATAAGCCAAAATTAATTCTTTATTCTTATCAAGAATGATAGGTAAGTTTTTTGATGCGATAGTTGAAGAATCTATTAATACGCCGGCCTTAGATATAATCTGATTATTGTATAGGGCCATAGGCTCATGCTGAATTATCCTAATAGTAATCTTAGATGGAAAAGATTTTATGACCTCAGCATCACTAATCCAGTTGTCAGAAATAATAGTTTTTTGAATTGTATCAATATTGCTGAGTAAAAGATTCTGACCATATAGTGAATCTAAATATTTATTTAGTTTATTTACATTATATTTTTTATCGGATGCAGTTATCGAAATTTCTTTAATTGGAAAAGAAATAATTCCTGATTTATACGTTAAGAATAATGTACCTATAACAACTATGTACAGAATATATCTAGTCATTTATATCTAGTATCTTGAGAATAAGTTGATAATAACTAATGCCTTCTTTCTTTGCGGCTTTAGGGACTAGACTGTGATCTGTCATTCCTGGGATAGTATTAATTTCTAGAAGTATAATTTCTTTATTTTTAATAAAAAAGTCTAAACGGCCCCAATGAGAACAACCAATAATATTATATGCCTTTCTAATGATATTATTTATGGTGGTTCTGGTTTTTTGTTCGATTTGGGGAAAAGTAAATTTAGTTAAATCAGATTTATATTTGGCATCATAATCATAAAATCTATTACCTGATGTAATTTTGATAATTGGTAGGATATTCTCATGAATTATTGCAGCAGTGTACTCATCAGCTGTTATTTTCTCTTCAATCATATATTCTCGATTAGAATCATGTTTATTAATGAAATCCATGTATTCATTTGAATTTGAAATTAAATATATATTATTGCTCGATCCTGAACATGTATCCTTAATGAAAAAGGACACTCCATATTTTTGTTTGCAGTTATCATAACTTTGTGATGAATAAATTTCATATTTTGGAGTAGAAATATTATTATCAGACCATAGACGTTTGGTTTGGTATTTGTTGAATGAAATTTTGGATGATGAGGTATTAGAACCACAATAGGTCATATCTAATGAATCAAGATAGCTTTGAATTGTACCATCTTCGCCACCTTCACCATGAATAAGATTAAATACTAGTTGAACTGAATTTTTCTTAAGAAATGTCTCCAACTCTAATACTGAATCATAAGACATATCATAATACACTACATTATGATCATTTTCTTTGAGACAATTATAGACATCTTTAGAGCTTTTCAGTGATATTTCTCTTTCGTTTGACCAGCCGCCGCCTAAGA
>CERM01242392.1_pt1 | contig 11462 bp, 7 predicted proteins | sample 530791 | NCBI WGS metagenome assembly CERM01 (sample SAMEA2620970, study PRJEB7988) | marine metagenome | biome: marine biome (ENVO:00000447); feature: surface water layer (ENVO:00002042); material: "saline water (ENVO:00002010), including plankton (ENVO:xxxxxxxx)" | depth 5 m | reverse complement strand
ATCCTTCATTACTAGAAATAAATTCATTCTCTATATATGATAGGTGGGGTAATAGAATTTTTGATCAAGATAATGTTAATCCAATGACTTTTATTGGTTGGGATGGACGATTTAATAACAATTATGTTCAACCTGGAGTATACGTTTATTCCATTTTGCTGACATTTATTGATGGTCAAACCAAACAATTATATGGCGATTTAACTATTGTTAAATAACATTGCTTTCTGTTCAACTTAATTATAAATTTCAACCTAAAAAGTCTTAATACTTGATAAACTTCTTTGTCACTTCATTTAAATCATTTTTGATCTTAATGATATATGTACCTGATAATAATTGATTAACATCGACATGGTTCGTTTTCTCAATAAACATCAATTTTTGCCCTAATTGATTATAAATTGATACATCTAAAAAATACTGACCTTTATTAATGTAAATAATATTATTTGTTGGATTAGGTGAAAGGTTTATGTTTTCGGATTTTAAATTTTCTATATTAGATGTACAGTTTAAACCTGCATCAAAAATTATCCAATTAAATTTATCTATAATACTTTGTCTTTCATTCTCACTATTACAATAATTTATACCCTCTGCACCTAAGTTAATATTAGAAATGAGTTCTTGGGTTGCCCAACCTTTTAATATCTCATCATAGGTCTTTGTGGAAAGACCAGCACCGTTAAACATATTATTCATATTGCTTACATTACTCACGTCCCAGCTGCCTACATCTTGATTAAAAGAGATTGCTTCACGAAACATATTATCTGTACGGTTAACTTTGCTTATATCCCAATCACCGATAATTTGGTTAAACGATGAAGCACCTTGAAACATGTCCCTCATAGTAATTGAACTACTCACGTTCCAATTACTAATATTTTGGTTAAAAGAAGTAGCACCATCAAACATTTGATTCATATAAATAATATTACTTACATCCCAACTTCCAATATCTTGATTAAAATTTACCGCACTACGAAACATCTCAGCTGTTGTAGTTACACTATTTACATTCCAAGACCCTACATCTTGATTAAACGAAGTAGCTAAAAAAAACATATTATTCATATTTGTAACACTGCTCACATCCCAACCTCCAATATCTTGGTCAAACATGGTAGCCTCATAAAACATACCCCTCATACTTGTTACTTTACCCACATCCCAACTACCGATTGGTTTATTAAAATTTGAATTTTGAAACATGCCAATCATATTAGTAACATTACTTACATCCCAGTTACTAATATTTTGATCAAAAACTCTAGCACCACTAAACATATTTACCATAGCAGTCACACTACTCACATCCCAGTTGCCAATATCTTGATTAAAAGATACGGCTCCACTACTTGGTACAGGACCGGGACCGTTAACTTTACCAAACATAGATACCATATTGGTAACATTATGTACATTCCAATTTCCAATATCTTGGTTAAATAAGAGTGCCCCTGAAAACATTGAATTCATATTAGTCACCTTACTTACATCCCAATTGCCAATATCCTGGTTGAAAGAAGTAGCACCCAGAAACATATATGACATATCTACAACGTTACTTACATTCCAGTCACCAATATCTTGGTTAAATAAATAAGAACGACCAAACATGAATAACATATTAGCGACACTACTCACATCCCAATCACCAATATCTTGATTAAATGACATTCCACCACTTAATGGACCGGCAGTAAACATGAAGCTCATGTCAGTTACATTACTTACGTCCCAATCGCTAATATCTCCGTTAAATTCTATTCTATCACTAAACGCTCTTGACATATCGGTAATATTACTTACATCCCAGTTAGGCATAGCACCATATTCACTAATATCACACATACCATCAATCGGATTAGTGGTTAAGCAAGTTGCAATGGCTACTTGAAAATTAGCGTTCGTAATTGGAGTTTGTGAAAAGCCAATTGATGGTATTAAGAGTAATAAATAGTTAAGTTTTTTTAAAAATAAAGTTTTATAATTCATAATACTAGAAATGTCGATTTTATACAAAGGTAACATGCTCCAATCAATGTACGAATTAAAAGTTCTAAGATATAGCTATTAATTACTTGATTATACTCAAGAATGATAGGGATATTATTTTTCAATTAAGTTATTTCGAAATTTATTAAGGCGGACTAAAATTTCATTCACTAAATCGAAATGAAATTTAAATCAAATACATAAAATATATTTTACTTTTTGTAGTACGAATCATCCTCATCCTACGCACGAGACAAGAAAATAGTATTTCAGGAAAATCTAAAAAATATTCGACTCCAAAACCAAGCGGTACAGACACCTAGCAATGCCCCACTAATCACATCCAATGGATAATGAACTCCTACATATACTTGGGCAAATGCTACGGCAAAAGCCCATACCGCTAATCCAATCCGAAGCCATCTGCGACCTACAGGCAATAGGAATATCAGATACCAAGATATCGCAAAATGATTGGCAGCATGATTACTCGTAAAGCTATATCCACTGCCGCAATGAACTCTTTTGATTACTTCATCTGCGTCCAAAGCTCGACATGGCCTTAGCCTTTCTACATTCTTCTTAATGACTGTGTTACTGATAAAATCTGCAGTTCCAGCTGTCAATGCTAGAAAGACAATAATGAAATACCCCTTCTTACCAAAATTAAATAAACAGAAACCAATAATAAAGAGGTATACTGGAGCCCATAAGACAGGCTCTCTAAGCCATGGAATCACAGTATCAAATAGTCCGTTGGTCATATCAGTGTTGACAAATTGGAATAAAGCTCTATCTATTTCTAGTAATGATGACAAATTGAAAATATATTAGTAAGTGATCTACATTTAACGTGGTCGTACAAAGTTAAATTTTTAGTTTTGAACAGAATTAAGAAATCACACTAATAAACACATATTAATTGGCACTAATAAAATCAATATCAGGTATCCGAGGGACTATAGGAGCTCAACCCGGTGAAAACCTTACTCCTATCGATATCGTAGAATGTACAGCCGGATTCGCACAATGGATCATTAAGAGTGGCGCACCGCATAAGGTAGTAGTTGGTCGAGATGGACGCATCAGTGGAGAGATGGTAAGCCAGTTGGCGGTACAAACCCTAATCAGTATGGGCATGGAGGTCATTGACCTTGGACTTTCTACTACACCTACAGTAGAGATGGCAGTACCATTAGAAGGCGCAGGCGCAGGGATAATATTTACGGCTAGTCATAATCCTAAGCAGTGGAATGCTCTCAAATTTCTGACTCAGACTGGAGAATTTATATCCGCAGCGGTAGGTCAGGAGATAATTGACACTATAGATAGTGGTAAACTGCACTTTGCAGATGTAGATAGTTTGGGCAGCTATCGCAAGATGTTAGGATACATTGATAAGCACATAGATATATTATTAGATCTACCTTACGTAAATATCGATCTAGTCAAAAGCAAGAATTTCCATGTAGTTGTAGATTGTATCAACAGTACAGGTGCGATATCTATTCCGCCATTATTAGACAAGTTAGGAGTGACATATACTCTGATCAATGAAGAGGTAAATGGACAATTTGCTCATAATCCTGAGCCGCTTCCAGCGCACTTAATCGAGTTATCTAAGACGATCCAAAAAGAAAAAGCCCATCTAGGTATCTCTGTAGATCCTGATGTAGATAGATTGGCCTTTGTCAATGAAGATGGAAGTATGTTTGGTGAGGAATATACACTAGTAGCAGTAGCAGATTACATCCTATCTATCAAGAATGGTAACACTGTATCTAATCTATCATCCACTAGAGCATTAGCTGATATTACTACTAAGCATGGCGCAAGCTACTCTGCATCTGCTGTAGGTGAGGTCAATGTAGTGAACATGATGAAAGCTACTAATGCTGTAATAGGAGGAGAAGGCAACGGAGGTATCATACTCCCTGAGTTACACTATGGGAGAGATGCACTAGTAGGTATAGCAATCATGCTAACACACTTAGCTAATGATGGTAGAACTATGTCTGAACTGAAAGCTAGCTACCCACCATACAAAATCGTAAAAGATAGACTCCAACTCACCAAAGAGATGGACGTAGATGGCATCCTCAAAGCGGTAGAGACTAAGTTTAAAGATGAGCGTGTAAATACTATCGATGGAGTGAAAATAGACTTCGCTGACGGTTGGGTACACTTACGAAAATCTAATACCGAACCGATCATCCGAATCTATAGTGAGTCTAAGGATATAGCCACGGCGACAGCCCTTGGATTAAGTGTAAAAAATACTGTTCTAGAGTTGATATAATTACATGATTTCGATTTATATTTAGTGGATATTAGTCACTCCTCAACTGTTATATATAACCTTAAATAATGACAGAGAAATATTTCGATAGATTCAGAAAGAACATCATTGGCTTAGATCAAACCTTTACTGGACCATATGGCGAGAAAAAGATTGTCTATGCCGATTGGACTGCGAGTGGCCGTATGTATGGCCCTATTGAACATCGTATAACTCATGATATAGCGCCTTTTGTAGGTAATACACATACAGAGACTACTGTTACTGGGTCAAGTATGACCAAGGCTTATCATCATGCTAAGGAAATCATTAAAAAGCATGTAAATGCGAATGAAACTGATATACTGATATCATCTTGCTCAGGAATGACTGGTGTGGTGAATAAATTACAGCGAATATTAGGCCTCAAATTGCATGAAAAAATGCGTAAGAAAATCGATATTCCTCAATCTGAGCGCCCTATCGTTTTCGTTACTCATATGGAGCACCATTCCAACCAAACAACATGGCTAGAGACAATCTGCGATGTTGTGGTAATACAGGCTTGTAATGAAGGTTGTGTAGATCTTGATCATTTTCAGCAATTACTAGAGAAGTTTTCCGACCGTCTTACTAAGATAGCCGCTGTTACATCGTGCTCCAATGTCACTGGTATACAGACTCCATATCATGAGATCGCTAAGATGATACATAAAGTTGGAGGCCATTGTTTTGTTGATTTTGCATGTTCTGGTCCATACATTGATATAGACATGCATCCAACAGATCCAGAAGAAAAAATTGATGCGATTTACTTCTCTCCACATAAATTTTTAGGAGGACCGTCAAGTTCTGGCATACTAATATTTTGCCAATCACTTTATGACAATAAAATTCCTGATAATCCAGGTGGCGGCACAGTCGATTGGACTAATCCATGGGGAGAACATAAATACTATGACTCAATAGAAGCTAGAGAAGATGGAGGTACACCTTCATTTATCCAAACTATAAGGGTAGCGCTTTGCGTACAGCTCAAAGATGAAATGGGAGTAGAGAATATACTACACCGTGAGCACCAACTCATGCGGCCAGTATGGAATCGTCTATCCAAAGTAGATAACTTACATATATTGGCTGACAATTTAAAAGATAGATTGGCGGTATTCAGCTTCTACATTCAGGATTTACACTTCAATCTAGCAGTAAAACTACTCAATGACAGATACGGAATCCAAGTAAGAGGAGGGTGCTCTTGTGCCGGTACCTACGGTCACTACCTGTTACAAGTTACCAACGAAAAATCTAAAAGCATCACTGACCTTATCAATCTTGGTGACAACTCTAATAAGCCTGGATGGATACGAATGTCTCTCCACCCTACTATGACCGACGCTGAAATAGAGTACTTAATCAGTGCTATAGAAGAGTTATGTGAACATCACAAAGAGTGGATGCAAGACTATGAGTATAACAAACACAAAAACGAATTTTACCACAAGAGCGGTATTAAGGTGGAAGATAGTATAATAAAGGATTGGTTTACAATAAGAGATATGGAGATAGCTTAAATTATAAGTATTATTAACCTAGTCTACTTCAGTAATAAGCGAACGAAATTGGTATGAAATAATACTCTATAAATTAAAGTGCCTCAACTTCACAGAGTATTTGATTCTACTTAAGATAAATCCAACGTGACATTAGTCCTTATCGTCTATATCAGCAGTATTCTAATACTTAAATACCCACAGAGCTTTAGTTTTATTCAAAATTATAACTAAGAGATAGATTGATTTGGCTTGGGAGTCATTTGGGTCAATCATCATTGAATCGCTGTCTGATCTCTCATTGACAATATTGATATTCAAGCTTCGTTCAGCTTAAACCGTACATCTCAAAAATAACAATGGTTGTTTTTTATCGACAAAAAAACCACACCTCAATGAAGAGATGTGGCTATATATTTAATAATTAGAATGCCGATTAAAGCGATCTAATTAAATTACTACTTGATCAAAAATTCAGTATCTGCCATTGGCTTATTTACCATTACTTCTGTGACTTTCATATTTAGTGGGAAAGGTGCAGCACCTATAATATCAATCTTGTGTGCTATCATGACTCCATCTACTGGCTTATATTCAGATAGCTCCGTAGTCACTACTTGTAATTGCTCCCCTTCACCTTGAGTGCTTACTACCTTAAGTAGGTAACCTGTACTCATGCTAAAGTATTGAGTAGATTTTTTACCTCCTTCTTTATCCACTACTGATAGCTTGTAAGCTTTCTCACCATTGACATCTTCGATACCTTTTAACTCCATAGTTTTTTCAGTAGCATACCTGAGATGGCGGAACATTTCTGCTTGCTCTTTCATGCTTTCTAGCTGCGGTCCTTCAGTAATTTTTTGACTTCCACCCATTCCACTAACAAAAGCAATAGAACCATCGTAGATAGTTTCTTGCATAACGTTACCGCCCATGCTCATTACCGTCTTCACCTTGTTATTGCCTTTCTGCATCATAACATTCTCAGCATCTTGACCCATTATATTCATTACCATTACGGTCTTCATAGATGTAACACCCATCAACTTAGCTTTACCACCCAGTGCTTCGATATAGTTAGATACAATCTCTTCAACACTGATATCAACTGTCATCGCACTATCATCTATTACTAGCTTATTTCCGTATGCATCGTAATAATCTAATTTACCATCAGCATCAAATTGCTTAAGTTTATCAGCTACATCATCTTTAGATCCAACAACGATTATATTAGCGTTCTCTGCTCTTATGTACTTTTTGGCCATAGCTTCAAAGTCAGATTGAGATACTGCTTCTAACTTACTGAGATAAGTGTTATAGTAATCTTTAGGAAGGTTGTACTTATATGTATTACGAGCAAATCTTGCAATAGTCTGAGGAGATTCTAGTGATCTAGCAAATCCACCAGCTAGAGAATTTTTAGCTAATTGTAAATCATCTGCAGTAACACCATCGGTTACCATCTTACGCATTTCATATAGAAATTCTGTTATCGAACTATCTGTCACCTCGTTGCGTACACTTGCAGATGCACTGAAGTTACCGATTAGTTGATCTGATGACAACTGTGATCTAGCTCCATATGTATATGCTTTGTCCTCTCTAAGATTTTGCATTAATCTACCAGAGAATATACCTCCTCCGAGGATACTATTCATTACACTTGCAGGAACAGCATCAGGATTACCTGGCTGATATTCGATTGGATATGTAATTCTGATCACAGATTGAACTGCACCGTCTTTGTTAGCGAAATGAACATTAGTTGAAGTAGGGAATGCAGGCATCTCATACTTTGGAGAAGGAATAACTCCCTTCTTCCAATTTCCAAAATACTTTCGGACATTATCTTGAACCTCTTTAAGATTAGTATCTCCAACTACGATAAGATAAGCGTTATTAGGCTTATAATAGGTATTGTAAAATTCCTTCACCTTATCCAACGTGATATTATTCACCGTTTCTTCAGTCTGCACTTCACCATATGGGTGATTAGCACCGTAGTTTACGATGTTAGATACGTTACTGCCAATAGCACTAGGGTCAGTCTTAGCAGAAGCTAGCCCTGATAATGTCTGAGTCTTTGCCTTGTCAAATTCTGCTTGAGGAAAAATCGGATTATATAGTACATCTGTCATTACATCCAAAAGTTTACCTTGGTGTTTAGTGAGAGAACTTCCGAATATACCTCCAGAAGAAGTATTAAGACTTGCACCTATAAAATCTATGGCTTCATCGATCTGAGCCTTAGTTCTATTCTTAGTACCATTACTCATCTGATCTCCTGCCATGCTTACGTATCCAGCCATATCACCTTCTACTAGAGCATCGTTATTAAGAGATATTTGGTAGGATACTCTTGGTAATTTGTGATTTTCAACCACTATTACTTTAAGTCCATTATCCAAATCAAAGCTACTGTATTCTCCTAGCTCAATATTACGAGCTGGTCCAGCAGACGGTGCCGCAGATCTCCAAGTTTTGGCATTGGTTACAGTATTATCTTTCATCTCTGAAATGCCTGTATCAGACATCATATCCGCATTTTTCTTTGTACACTGAGTGAATACCAGAGATACGAAGCAAAGAAATATTAATATTTTATTATTCATTTCTATTCTTATTAAATTAATTTTTGAAAATGTAAATCAGTAATTCTTAAGGTGTATTTGGCTTAGGTAAGTAGTAGAGTACCACTCTATTACTTTGGGCAAAATACTTCTTAGCTACCCTTTGAATATCTTCCTTAGTTACTGCTAAGTACCTATCCAATTCTGTATTGACAAGATTAGCGTCACCGAAATACATCTTATAATTCGCAAGACTCTCTGCAATACCTGCTACCCTAGAGTTACGACTGATGAAGTCATTTTCTGTCTGATTTTTAAGCTTTTGGAACTCCTCATCAGAGATAAGCTCATTTTGTGTGCTAGCGATCACACCGTCCATTGACGCTTCTAAATCAGCTGGATCTACTCCCATATTAGCTATACCGAAAGCGATATTCACCCCTGGATCTTCCAATCCTAGCGGAAAACTACCTACAAAGACTGCTTTTTGCTCATTATCAACACAAGTTCTGTATAGTCTACTAGACTGTCCTTGAGATAGAAGCGTACCTAACATCTCCACTGCATAGAAATCTGGAGTACCTTGTGCAGGTATTCTATATGTCTGTACTACAGCTGGCAGTTGCACATTATCATAAATTGTATCTCTGATCTCCATAGTCATTTCTGGCTCTACTATAGATGGTCTATAGATATCACCAGTACCCGCAGGTATCTGACCAAAATACTTTCTAATCATTTGTTCTGCTGCTACGTAATCTAGATCCCCAGCTATAGATAAAATAGCATTATTAGGTACGTAGAAAGTTTTGTAGAAATTTACATAATCTGATTCCACTGCTGCATTAAGGTGATCCATCGATCCGATTACAGGCCAGTTATAAGGGTGCTTAGTGTAAGCTCTCTTCATTGCCTCTTGTAGTATTGATCCGTAAGGTTGATTATCGATACGTTGTCTTCTCTCTTCTTTTACAACTTCTCTTTGGGTCTCGATTCCTTTATTTTCTACTTTTGCATGTAACATACGCTCTGATTCTAACCATAGGCCCATTTCTAACTGATTAGATGGTAATATCTCATAATAGTATGTACGGTCATTAGATGTATTAGCATTTAATGTTCCTCCTGCCTTTTCTACATATTTGTCATATTCTCCACGTTCGATGTTTTCAGTGCCTTCAAATAAAAGGTGCTCAAAAAAGTGGGCAAATCCAGTTCTGTCAGGTTGCTCGTTCTTAGATCCTACGTGATACATTACCGATACGGCTACGATAGGTGTTGAACTGTCTTTGTGTAGTATCACTTGCAGGCCGTTATCCAAAGTAAATTCTTTGAATTCTACCTGATTCATCTGTGCGTTTAGCGCTAACGAGAACACTACTCCACAGAGGACTCCTAATAGTCTTTTCATGTGTTATTGTTTATTGTTTGATTGCTTAATAAATAGTAGAAACTAACTGATGTTTGCTTCGAGATACAAATTTAAATATGTAACTCTGTTCGCTGCTATAATTTCTACAAAAAGATGATTTTGACGGTCTAAAAGGCATATTTGTTAAATGTTAAGCAGCAGAGGTATACAAAAAGAGAGGAATCAATAGAACTCCAAATATTTTGAAAACACTAACTCTAGTTTCCAGAAGAGGACGTTTACTGTTACAACTCACAAGCCAATTATGCCTAAATGAAATTATTAATTGAGCGAAATTTAAGACTATCTATACCTTCTCAATCACTACCGCATAGCCCTGTCCTACTCCAATACACATTGTTATCAATGCATATTTTCCATCTTTATGCTGCAGTTCTTTTGCGGCAGACACCATGATACGAGTGCCTGATACTCCCAGAGGGTGACCTATCGCAATCGCTCCACCATTTGGATTGATACGTGAATCAATATCCGTTAGACCTAACTCTCTGATACAAGCTAAACTTTGTGCTGCAAACGCTTCATTGAGTTCGATAACATCCATTTGATCTAACGAAAGCCCTGCTCTTTCGAGAGCTTTTAGAGAAGCTTTTACGGGTCCTATACCCATAATCCGCGGCTCTACTCCAACTACTGCCGAACTCACTATTCTTGCCAAGGGTTTCAGGTCATATTTTTCCACTACCTCCCCAGAGGCTATGATTGCTGCTGCTGCACCATCATTGAGACCAGATGCGTTTCCTGCAGTTACTGTACCGCCATTCTCAAGTTTTTTGAATGCTGGTCTGAGTTTAGCTAGTATCTCGATTGATGTATTAGGCTTAATAAATTCATCTTGATCAAATATTATTGGATCAGCCCTACGCTGAGGTATAGATACAGGCACTATCTCCTCTGACATACGGCCAGACTTCTGAGCCGCCAAAGCTTTCATCTGTGAATTATAAGCAAATAGATCTTGATCTTCACGACTTAGATTGTACATCTCAGCCAAATTCTCAGCGGTACTCCCCATTCCTTCTACACCGTACATCTCCTTCATCTTAGAGTTAACAAACCTCCAACCAAAGCTACTATCGTACATCTGAGCATCTCTGCCAAAAGCCTTACTCACTTTAGATATCACCCATGGGCCTCGAGTCATATGCTCTACTCCACCTGAGATAAATAGACCCCCTTCATTAGCCTTAATCGCTCTGTACGCATGTATTATCGATGACATACCTGACGCACATAATCTGTTGACTGTCTCTCCAGGTACTGACCAAGGTAAGCCGGCCAAAAGCGCACACATTCGAGCTACATTTCGGTTATCTTCTCCTGCTTGATTGGCACAACCTAAGATTACGTCATCATATGCATCTAATGGAATATTAGGAAACCTCTCAACAAGTGCTTTTATCGGAATCGCTCCCAAATCATCCGTTCGCACTTGAGAAAGTGCACCTGTAAAACTTCCGAATGCTGTCCTAACTCCATCGACGATGTATGCTTCTTTTGTCATCTCGTTACAATTTATGAAGTATTTAAGAATAGTAATGTTATTAAATTACTTCCGTCTATAAATAATACAATGATAATGAAAGGTGATAAGTTTAGGCAATGATGGCGATTATATTATTCTG
>CERM01016738.1_pt1 | contig 11635 bp, 7 predicted proteins | sample 530791 | NCBI WGS metagenome assembly CERM01 (sample SAMEA2620970, study PRJEB7988) | marine metagenome | biome: marine biome (ENVO:00000447); feature: surface water layer (ENVO:00002042); material: "saline water (ENVO:00002010), including plankton (ENVO:xxxxxxxx)" | depth 5 m | reverse complement strand
CGGGAAAGGCAGAAATCCTTTCAAGAAAACAAAACCCAAAAACTGAACAAAAACCTTAAAATTCGACTTCAAATTATAGAAGATATCAAAGGGCTTATTAATATTGAAGGAAATATTAATACTTCTTACAAGACTTTTAAAAATTTGCAAGAACAATGGAGGAATACAGGACAGATCCCTTCAGCTGAAAATAATAATACATGGAACAATTATAGACACCATGTAGAAATTTTTTATGGGTTTTTACACCTCAATAGAGATTTAAGAGATTTAGATTACAAGCATAATTTAGAACAAAAACAAAAGATTATAAAAAGTACGGAAGAGTTAGCATCTGAAACTGACTTGAATAGAGCTTTTAGAGAACTTCAGGCACTCCACAAAATATGGAAAGAAGAATTAGGTCCAGTTGCTAAAGAATTTAAAGACGAATTATGGGATCGGTTTAGTGCCGCGACTAAAGTAATTAATGACAAGCGTCAGGTTTACTACGGAAATCTTGAAGTTTCGTACAAAAAAAATCTGGTTGTCAAGAATATTATTATTGATGAAATTAATGCCCTTTCGGAAAAACCAACTCTAACTCATAAGGATTGGCAAGTAAAAATAAAAAAGATTGAAGCTCTTAGAGATTCATTTTTTAAAGCAGGTAAAGTCCCTTATAAGCAGAACGAAAAAACATGGACAGCCTTTAAAAACGCTGTTAGGACTTTTAATAAAAATAAGAATACTTATTATAAAACATTAAAAAAAGACCAGTCTGAAAACTACCTCAAAAAGCTAGAACTAGTGGAAATAGCTGAGAAAAATAATGATAGTTTAGATTTACAGACAACTTTGGTTTTGATGAAAGATATTCAAAATCGCTGGAAAACTGTTGGACATATTCCTAGAAAAGATAGTGAGAAGTTATGGAAACGATTTAAAAGTGCTTGTAATTTATTTTTTGACCGATATCACGAACAAAAAAATAATGGTTCTGAAGAAGAGAATAAGTGTTTTGAAGAAAAAAGTATTTTACTTAATACACTAACCGCATTTATCCCTGGCGATAATAAAGATGCTAATTTGGAAACTTTAAATCAAATATCAATTGATTGGAAAAAAATTGGAAATGTAGCACAGAATAAACGTTTTATTGACGGTAAGTTCTATAAAACTCTTGATAGTTTCTATTCAAAAATAGGACTTGATAAAGAAGAATTAAAAAACTTAAAATTCAATCTTAAACTCGATACAATCTGTAAAGATCCTCGTTTACTAAATAATGAAGTGATTTTTCTAAGAAAAAAAATAGATGAAATAAAAAGTGAAATAAACCAACTTGAAAACAACCTGCTATTCTTCTCAAATGTTGATGATGACAACCCTCTTGTAAAAGAAGTTCATAAGAACATTTGTAAACACAAAGAAGCTTTAAAAGCTTGGGAGTTGAAGTATTCAAAAATAAAAAAAGTAATAAATTAGCTATTTATATTTTTTTAGCCTCATCCCAATAATTTCCCATCTCGGCCAAAGTCATTTCAGTAAGCGATTTTTGAATTTCATTTGCCTTTTTCTCTAGAAACTGAAAACGTTTAATAAATTTCTTATTTGTGCGTTCTAAGGCGTTTTCTGGGTTAATATTTAAAAAACGAGCATAATTAATTAATGAAAATAAAACGTCACCAAATTCATCTTCCATAGCGTCCTGATTCATATTTATAATTTCTTTCTTTAATTCCCTTATCTCCTCTTCTACTTTGTTCCATACTTGATCAGTATATTCCCAATCAAATCCAACTCCAGCTACTTTTTCTTGTATTCTACTAGCTTTCACAAGTGCTGGAAGGCTGTTGGGGACTCCTTGAAGAACACTTTTCTTTCCTTCTTTAAGTTTTAAACTTTCCCAGTTCTGCTTGACTTCAATTTCATCCTTAATTATTTCATCTCCGTAAACGTGTGGATGCCGATGAATCAATTTTTCACAAATTGTGTTTATGACGTCTGTAATGTCAAAATCATTAGTTTCACTACCAATTTTAGAATAAAATACAATATGAAGTAAAAGATCGCCTAACTCACCTTTAACTTCATTTAAGTCTGCATTTAAAATGGCATCACCTAATTCATATGTCTCTTCAATGGTTAACGGGCGAAGTGTTTCCATAGTTTGCTTTTGATCCCAAGGACATTGTTCACGAAGGTCATCCATAATTGTTAATAAGCGATCAAATGCTTCTAATTGCGTTTCTCTATTTGTCATTACTAGGATTTATGTTAATTACTGATATACGTGATTTACAAGTGTTAAACTCAATTAAAATTGAATTTACAATTTCAGAAACAGAGGAAATATCGTTGATTAAGCTAGAGATTTGTCCAATTTCTAATTCACCTTCTTCTAAATCTCCTTCAAACATACCGCGCTTGGCACGTGCTTTTCCCAGTAGAAATTGTAAATCCTTTTTAGAGTGAGTAGTAGTATATAAATTATTAATATCTTCAAAAAATTTATTTTTTAAAAGACGAACTGGAGATAATTCCTTAAGAGTTAATAATGTATCTCCTTCTTTAGCTAAAAGTACAGCTTTTTTAAAAGCTATATGAGCAGAAGACTCAATACTAGCTACAAAACGGCTCCCAATTTGAACTCCGTCTGCTCCCAAAGCAAAAGCAGCCATCATACCATTACCAGTGGCGATTCCACCGGCAGCGATTAAAGGGATTTTTAGTTTGGAACGAATCATTGGAATCAGTGTTAATGTAGTAGTCTCATCATGACCATTATGACCTCCCGCTTCAAAACCTTCGGCAACAATTGCATCAACTCCTGAAAATTCAGCCTTTAATGCATGTCTTAAACTGCTCACTACATGCACAACTGTAACTCCTCTTTCTTTTAGCCAAGAAGTCCAAATAGATGGATTACCACCAGATGTAAAAACTATTTTAACTTCCTCTTGTACAATAATTTGCATCAAATTTTCAATATTAGGGTATAACATTGGAACATTGACTCCAAAAGGTTTATCTGTAGCAATTTTACATTTACGTATATGTGTTCTTAGAACATCTGGGTACATTGATCCCGCTCCAATTAACCCTAATATACCCGCGTTACTAGAAGCAGAGGCTAATTTCCATCCACTGTTCCAAACCATTCCGGCTTGAACAATTGGGTATTCAATATTAAAGAGCTTAGTAATATTGTTTTGCATAGCATAAAAAACATGTGTTATAAAAATATAGTATTTAATTCTATGAAATTACTCCAGAACCAATTAATTCATCTTCTAAATACCAGGCAACAAATTGGCCTTCAGTAATAGCAGACTGGGGCGAATCAAAAGCAACATATATCCCCTCTGAAGTGGAATGCAAGGATGCAGTTTCTAGTTTTTGTCTGTAACGAATCCGAGCCATCACTTTTAAGGACTCTCCTATTTTAATCATTAAATCAGGTCTAACCCAATGAACTTCTGATGACTTTATTAAAAGAACAGATTTATATAGCCCAGGGTGATGTTTTCCTTGACCAGTATAAATTATATTATCCACAACATCAGTATCTATTACAAAAAGTGGTTTAGGAGTACCGCCAATAGCTAAACCTTTACGTTGTCCTTTAGTAAAATAATGTGCACCTTGATGCGTACCAACCACAGCTCCATCTGAAAAAGAATATTTGGTTTTTACAGCCTTAAAAGCTAATTCTTCTTTCAAAGATTTAAAAGTAGGTTGATTAATTGAATAGGATTCGAAACTTTCAGGTATTTCGATAATTTTTCCCTCCTTAGGCTTTAGTTGCTGTTGCAAAAAATCAGGTAACCTCACTTTTCCTATAAAACATAATCCCTGAGAATCCTTTTTATTCGCAGTTATCAGGTTTTGTTTAGCAGCGATTTCTCTAACTTCAGGCTTCGTTAAATTTCCTATGGGGAATAATGATTTTGACAATTGCTTTTGTGATAATTGACATAAAAAGTAAGATTGATCTTTATTGATATCACTTCCAGAAAGTAGTCGAAATACTGGAAAATCAGAGTCTGTTTTGATTTTGTCCTTCCTACAGTAATGTCCTGTAGCTACAAAATCCGCTCCAAGAGATAGAGCTATTTTAAGGAATATATCAAATTTAATCTCACGATTACAAAGTATATCTGGATTTGGAGTACGTCCATTTTTATATTCATTAAACATATAATCGACGATCTTATCCTTGTACTCTACACTAAGATCAACTGTTTGAAAGGGTATATTTAATCTTTCTGCTACCAACATCGCATCATTACTATCATCTAACCATGGACAATCATCAGAAATAGTCACAGAGTCGTCATGCCAGTTTTTCATAAACAAACCTATTACGTTATATCCTTGTTCAATTAACAAATAGGCAGCAACACTAGAATCTACTCCTCCTGAAAGACCAACAACTACTGTTTTCATAATGTAAATTTACGAAATAATATAATGGAAGACTATTTAACAAGTTAGCGTAATAAAATTAAAAGCCACCCAGTAGTTGGATAGCTTTTTAAAATAAATTACGAGATGACTTATTTTTTTCGCTTTTGTTGTGCTTGCTTTTGCGCTTCAGCTTGTTCCATTATTTCGGCCATTTTCTTTTGAAAACGACTTTGTTTTTTAGGCTTCAATTTACTCACTTGTATTTGAGCTAGTACTTTATCTTCATCAATTATGAAGTTTTTAATCACAAGCATAAGTGCAATACTAATTAAATTAGATATAAAATAATACAAGCTCAATCCAGAGGCATAATTATTAAAAAATATCAACATCAATATAGGAGAAAAATAAATCATATATTTCATCATTTTAGCCATATCTGGCATTCCTTCTTGGGTAGGCGCCTGATTAGCAGCCATCTGTTGGCCAGTAGTCATTTTCATGTAAAAGAAAATCGCTACAGAAGCTAGAATGGGAAATAAACTAATGTGATCACCATAAAAGGGAATATAAAATGGTAGCTCTGCAATAGAATCATAAGAACTTAAATCCTTTACCCATAAAAATGACTTTTGGCGTAACTCAAATGCAATTGGAAAAAACATAAATAGTGAGTAGAATACTGGCATTTGAATGAACATAGGCAAACAACCGCCCAAACTCATGGGATTTGCACCAACTCTAGATTGCAAAGCCATTGTTTCTTTTTGAGCTTTCATTTTATCTTTTTTATATTTTTCTTTTATAGCATCCAACTCTGGCTTTATTATTTTATTCTTAGCCTGTGTTAAAAACTGTTTATATTGAACAAATGATAATAAAATTTTAACAAGAACAGTCATCACAATTATGGCGATTCCATATGATAAGTAGTTTGTTAACCATCCATATAAGGGGCTGAAAACTGATTTATTAATCCAACCAATAATACCCCAGCCAAAAGGAATACTAGCCTCTAAATTTTTATTGTACTGATTTAAAACTTTATCATAAGTTGGACCGTAATATATACTCATATTGTGAGTTAATTCTCCACCAGAAAAATCTAACGGAAGGTTAACTTCATAACGCTTAGTAAACAGAGTATCTACATTTGCGTCATTAACTAGATTAAACGATTTTAAATTAACTTCTTCAAAAGGGGTATCTGGGACTAAAATAGTGCTAAAAAAATGCTGTCTGAAAGAGATCCATGAAACATCTATAACAGATTCATTATCATCTCCAGTTTGAGATAATTTATTCGTTTTATCTCCTTCATGTTCATAGGATAATCTAGTATAGCGATTTTCAAAGTCTATACTTTTTCCTTGACGGTGTGCGTCAAATTTCCAATCTAATTGAACATCTTGAGAGTTGTTAAAAATGGATGATAGTCCTTGAGAGCGTACCGAAAATCCGAGCATATGATCATTCGGCTTTAATTCGTAACGGTATTCCAAAAATTGAGACTCTGATGCTTTTAGACGCATTGTAAGAATTTGATTATCGCCTGATGAAGTAAGTTTTGGCTGAAAATATAATTCTGATGAATTTAATATACGATTGTCTGTCGTTGCAAAATTTAAGTTGAATTGCGAACTTCCATCCTTTATTAAATAAACTGGAACCGAGTCATGATTGACATAATCTTTTAATTTTACCTCTGAGATAAAACCACCTTTATTATCAATTTTGAGAGACAATACTTCGTTTTCAAAGGTTGTAAATGTTGAAGTTGCTGACTCTAATGACATTGTGTAGGCAAAATCTCCAACTTTAGCCTTAAAATTCTCTATATTTTGTGAATTATAAAGCGTTTGATTAATCTCTTCTCTCTCAGTTTGGGTTGCCTTATCTAAAGACGGCTCATTGGAAAGTTCTTCTTGTCTAGCTTCTTCTAAAGCAGCTAATTCTTCAGGTGATGGTTGTTGTTGCCATAATATAAATAACATGATTACTCCAATGAGTATAAAACCAATAATAGTATTTAAATCTAATTTTTTTTCTTCCATAGTTAAATTTTTAATAAAATTCAAAGTTGAACAATAATATAAAATGAATTATTATTGTTTGTTAGTTTTATAGTTCAGAGCCGCTTTTATAAAAGATAAGAACAAAGGGTGCGGGTTTGCAACAGTACTTTTATATTCTGGGTGATATTGTACTCCGATAAACCATGGATGGCTTGGAATTTCTATAATTTCAACTAGACCTGTTTGAGGATTTAAGCCAGTTGTTAACATTCCTGAGTTTTCAATTTGCTCTTTGAAATCATTATTAAACTCATATCGATGTCTGTGTCGTTCAGAAATAATATTTTTATTATAAATAGTTGCAACTTGACTATTTTCTGAAAGATCGCATTCCCATGAACCTAGTCTCATTGTCCCACCCATTTTAGTTACCAGCTTTTGAGCTTCCATTAAGTCGATTACTGGAAAAGGAGTTAGTTCATCCATCTCAGATGAATTAGCTTGTTGTAAATTTAAGACGTTTCTTGAGAATTCAATAACGGCCATTTGCATACCCAAGCATATTCCAAAAAAAGGAATTTTATGTTCTCTAACATATCTTATAGCCTCTATTTTACCTTCAACTCCTCGCTCTCCAAAACCAGGAGCGACAAGAACTCCATCTAAACTTTCTATTTTTGATTTTACATTTTGTGCATCTATAAATTCAGAGTGTATCGAGACAACTTTAACTTTTACCTCATTAGCAGCTCCGGCATGAATAAAAGCCTCTAAAATAGATTTATAAGAGTCTTGCAGCTCGACATATTTACCTATTAGTCCGATGACAATATCACTTTTAGGGTTTTTAAGCCTTTCAACAAAGTTATTCCACGATGTTAAATCTGGAGTGCGAGATTCAAGTTGCAGTTGGTTTAACACTACCCTATCTAATCCTTCCTCAAGCATCATATTGGGAACATCGTAAATAGTAGAGGCATCAATTGACTGAATTACAGACTCTTTTTTTACATTACAAAAACGAGCTAATTTTGTTCGAATACTATCGTTTAATTCGTGTTCAGTTCTACAAACTAATACATCAGCTTGTACTCCACTTTCCATTAATGTTTTAACACTATGCTGAGTGGGCTTAGTTTTGAGTTCTCCCGCAGCAGATAAGAAAGGAATCAATGTGAGATGAATAACTATGGCGTTTTCATTGCCCAGTTCCCATTTTAATTGCCTAACAGCTTCTACATAAGGTAAAGACTCAATATCTCCTACAGTCCCGCCTATTTCAGTTAATATAATATCATAGTCACCTGATTTTCCCAAAATCTGAATACGATGCTTAATCTCATCTGTAATATGAGGGATGACTTGCACTGTTTTTCCAAGGAACTCTCCGCGTCTTTCTTTGTCAATCACGCTCTGATAAATACGACCAGTGGTTACATTGTTAGCTTGAGATGTAGGAACATTTAAAAAACGCTCATAGTGACCCAGGTCTAAATCTGTCTCAGCACCATCGTCAGTAACATAACATTCTCCGTGTTCATATGGATTAAGGGTACCTGGATCAATGTTTATATAAGGATCCAACTTTTGAATTGTAGTGCGATAGCCTTGTGATTGAAGCAGTTTAGCAAGAGAAGCAGCTATGATACCTTTTCCAAGAGAAGAACTTACGCCTCCTGTAACAAAAATATATTTAGTGGTAGTGTCAATCATTATGCGTTGTTAAACGCGAACAAATTTACAAATAAGTATTGAAACAATTAGTAAATTTTCTAGTTGTTTGTAAACAAACAATATAAAATAAAAATAGCTCCTAGAGGAGCTATTTTTATTAATGTGGAGATAATTATTTGACGTCAATTAGCTCAACATCAAAAATTAAATTTGCATTTGGTGGAATAGCTCCGCCAGCTCCTCTACTTCCATAACCTAAGCTACTAGGAATGACAAAACGGGCTTTATCTCCTACTTTCAAAAGAGTTATTCCTTCATCCCATCCAGCGATGACTTGTCCCATTCCTAATTTAAATTCGATAGGCTCTTTTCTTTTGTATGATGAATCAAAAACAGTTCCATCAGTTAGTTGACCTTTGTAATGTACTGAAACTGTCACACCTTTAGTCGCTTGAGCACCACTACCTTTTTGAAGAATTTGGTAACGAAGACCACTGTCAGTTTTTTCAAATCCAGCAGATAATTCGTCAAGTTCAGCTTCAATAGAAGCTTTTTCTTCAGCTAGTCGTTTTTCTCTAGATCCTTCAAAGATTCTAAAGGCCTCAACCGCTTGAAACTCTTCTGCAGCGTTACCTACTGGAATAATTTCGACAGTTTCTAAAGAATCACCTTGAGTAATAGTGTCAACAATAGGTTGGCCTTCAATAACATTTCCAAAAACTGTATGCTTACCATCCAGCCACGGGGTTGGGATATGTGTAATAAAAAACTGACTACCATTTGTTCCGGGGCCTGAATTTGCCATTGACAATATACCAGGAACATCGTGCTTTAAATCTGGATTAAATTCATCATCGAATTGATATCCTGGGTTACCAGTCCCAGTCCCTAATGGACATCCTCCTTGAATCATAAAGTCCGGAATTACTCTATGGAATTTTAATCCATTATAATAAGGGTCTCCTTGTTTTTTTATTGAATTCTCTAAATTACCTTGAGCTAGTGCTACAAAGTTCCCAACAGTTCCAGGTGTTTTCAGGAATTCTAAGTTAACTAAAATCTCTCCTTTAGAAGTGATAAATTTTGCGTATAAACCGTCTTTCATGCGTTTGTTTTTATTTTTTAACAGCTGCAAATATAATGAGGAATTACTAAAAATTAGACTCTTCTCTAGTTTTGTTATCAAACATGTTAATTAGCTTCCTCACTTATAAATTTTATGCGATATAATCTGAGTTCTAGTTCGTCATATTCACCATCAAATTCTTCAATAGCAGATTCAATATCGTCAGATTCAGAATCCATAAAGTAATCATGAATTTCTTCTTGTTGATCTTCATCAAAAAGCTCATCAATCCAATAATTAATATTTAATTTTGTTCCAGAAAAAACTATTGCTTCTAGCTCTCTAACAAAATCAGACATACTCATCCCTTTAGCTGAGGCAAGGTCATTTATAGGGAGTTTTCTGTCAATATTTTGAATTATATATAATTTAAGAGAAGAGTTAGATCCTGTAGATTTAATGACCATATCTTGCATTCGATCTATTTCATTTTCATCAACATAACGTTTAATTAGCTCTACAAAATCATCTCCATAACGCTTAGCTTTACCCTCCCCAACTCCATGAATATTATGTAAATCATTGATTGTAATTGGATATTTGAGCGCCATATCTTCCAGTGAGGGGTCTTGAAAAATAACAAAAGGTGGGACACCCAATTTTTTTGCATTTGCCTTTCGAAGATCTTTTAACATTTTTATTAAATTCAAGTCTGATACAGCAGTAGAATTACTAAACACATTGTTTGAATTTATTTGATTAAAAGTATGATCTTCAGTCATTTTAAATGATGATGGATGTTCTAAAAAATTACGTCCTTCATTACTAATCTTTAAAACACCATATGTTTCGATGTCTTTACGTAAAAACCCTGCAACTAATGACTGTCTAATTAATGCCATCCAATACAGTGGTAATTTTTCTTTTCCTTTACCAAAAAAAGATTTTTCATCTGTCTTGTGAGATTTAATTAGTGCATTCTCTTGACCAGTAAGTACATTAACTAAATCCTTACTTTTATACTTTTCATGAGTTAAAGAAACTATTTCTAGTAGTAAATTTAATTGATTCATAGCCTCTGATTGTGGCTTAGGGTTACGAACATTATCATCCATATCACAACCATCTCCAGTTTTTGAATCAAAGTGTTCACCAAAATAGTGTAAAATAAATTTTCTCCTTGACATTGAAGTTTCAGCTAAAGCCACTACTTCTTGTAACAATGCAAAACCAATTTCTTGTTCAGCTACTGGCTTACCAGACATGAACTTTTCTAACTTTTCAATGTCCTTGTAAGCATAATATGCCAAACAGTGCCCTTCACCACCATCACGGCCTGCACGACCAGTTTCCTGATAATAACTCTCTATACTTTTTGGTATATCATGATGAATTACAAAACGCACATCTGGTTTATCTATTCCCATACCAAAAGCTATTGTAGCAACGACTACATCAACATCCTCCATCAAAAACATATCTTGATGTTTTGAACGAGTTTTTGCATCTAATCCCGCATGATATGGTACCGCTTTAATTTGATTCACTTGTAGAATTTGTGATAGCTCCTCAACTTTTTTTCTACTCAAACAATAAATAATACCCGATTTACCCTGATTTAGCTTGATAAACCTGATTATATCATTATCTACTTGTGCTGTCTTAGGTAATATTTCATAATACAGATTTGGTCTATTAAAAGAAGCTTTAAAAGTATTAGCATCTGTAGTTCCTAAGTTTTTTAAAATATCTTCCTGAACTTTTGGGGTAGCAGTAGCAGTCAGTCCTATAATAGGGATATTATCACCTATTTGTGATATAATATACTTTAAATTTCTGTATTCTGGTCTAAAATCATGCCCCCATTCACTAATACAGTGAGCTTCGTCTACAGCCATGAAAGAAATAGTTTGATCTTTTAAAAAAACTATGTTTTCAGCTTTTGAAAGGGATTCAGGTGCTACATACAAAAGCTTGGTAATCCCAGATTCAATATCAGTCTTAACTTGTTTAATTTCTGATTTATTTAAAGAAGAATTTAAAACATGAGCAATTCCTTCTTGATCAGAAATACCTCGAATTGCATCAACTTGATTTTTCATTAAGGCAATTAAAGGAGATACTATAATTGCTGTACCGTCCTGCATTAGAGCAGGAAGTTGATAGCAAAGTGATTTTCCGCCCCCGGTTGGCATAATTGCAAAAGTATTTTTCTTGGAAAGAATACTAATTATTACTTGCTCTTGAAGGCCCTTAAATTTACTAAAACCAAAATAAGTTTTTAGTGCTGAATGTAATTCTTTGGTCGAAATACTCATTGATAGTTAAATTTCTTAACCGTATATTGAGAAATGTTTCCTTATTTAATCAAAAACTATAAATTTAAGAAACACTCCTTTTTATTTTGTTATTTTTGTAACATATTTAAAGGTAGAAATTTTTAAATAATTACACAACCAAAATATATAAAATTTGAACTCGAAAAAAA
>CERM01022025.1_pt1 | contig 11760 bp, 15 predicted proteins | sample 530791 | NCBI WGS metagenome assembly CERM01 (sample SAMEA2620970, study PRJEB7988) | marine metagenome | biome: marine biome (ENVO:00000447); feature: surface water layer (ENVO:00002042); material: "saline water (ENVO:00002010), including plankton (ENVO:xxxxxxxx)" | depth 5 m | reverse complement strand
GCGTTTGGACCTATCTGTATATCATAGTGGTTATCTAATGCACCGTCTTTGTTAATGTATAACTTATGACGGCCACCTATGGTCAAATCAGATTTGCCTTCAATTAATGCTTGACTTTTACCATAAACTATGTTATAATGGTCGCCTTTAATAATATCAGTCTTTGTGCCGTCTTGGTCTATTTCATATGACGTGCCTGTTCTATGTGATTCAAAGATACGTTCATTGCCCTTTGTGTCATCATATTCTCTGATATGGCCTGACTCACTCTCATATACGTGGTTATATGGATAAACTGCACCGTATGGAATACTAGGCTGACTCCAAGTATCTCCATCAGAAGCGGCTATCTCTGTTGCCTCGTGGTCTTGTAATGAGACTAAATCAAAGTCTGCTGTTGGTATGCCGGTCACCCTTGATAATCTACGCAATTCTAAAGATAAATGCGGCTCATTACCATTAACGGCCAACCTATTTACATCCACCTCATCCTTATAACGAGGGTATATACCGTTAGGGTCATAGAAACCTTTAGAAGGAGAAGATAACTCACTTGGTTTACCAGGTAAAGAGCCTATTATCATTGGCTCTTGACAGTCATTGCCGTCTCTAAAATACCCAAATACCCACGAACCCTCTACAAGAAAACTCGGTGACTGACCTAATCCTGATATGCCTGCTGAAGTTGTAGGTAAAACCACCTGCGACCAAGGTAAGTCCGTAGTAGGTAAAACGGCCTTGTCTTGCGTATGAATACCTACACAACGCACTCTGACTCTGCCGAGCTTCTGTGGGTCTGAACGGTCTTCAACTACGCCGTTAAACCAGATAAAGCCGTTGTACCCTAAAAAATTATTGTCTGTTGCCATTCTTTTTACCGATATTGCTCGCCTTTTAATACGCTAACCATACGCATTATACGACCATTTAATTAATCCTTACGCACACCACCTAGATAGTTTACTGTTTGTTTATCTTTCTTGTCCATCAACGCTTTTACTCTACGCAAAGGCGAGTTTAGAACCCTCTTAACCTTCTTTAGGCGGTCTTTGAGTTTGTCTTTAAAATAATACATTACCGTGGTTTTCTCTATCAATTCGCCCTTATAGAACCTCTGAAGCTTCTCATATTCTCTCTTATTGTCGGTTGCTGAGCGTATATCCTGTTGGATGCCATTGGCTATCTCAAATACTTTTCCTAACATATCTTATCTATTGCCCTTTCACGGTGTTTGTGTTATTATTTAGATTGTTTCTCTCGGCCTTGTGTAGTTTACTCATTTTCAGGCCAATTGCAAGTATTTCCTCTTCTTTTGGCCATTCTTCGTGAAAGTACCTTATCTCCTTACACGCCGGACTCTCGGATTCTCTGAATTTACTGTTAGACATATACATCTCCGTAGAATTCTTTATATTGTTCGTCATATAGGTTATAATTGGTGATTGTTCCTTTGCCTACGTTGGATAGTGCTTCCTCCTCTGTCGGATACGCACTCCTAACGCTATCTTTGAAGCATTTGATGACCATTTCGTGGTTCTGCGTCTCTACATTGACCATATGTTTGATTGCCATTATCAAATATCTACCACTTGTATATGGGTTGTTCTCTTCTTGTTCACCTGGACCTACTGGTCGCATAAGTGGTGTGGTAAATGTAATGACATCACCTGCTGTTAACAACGTATTACCATATACTAATAATGATAGATTTGAATTACGCATACCTTGTTTCATACTGATTCTTGCTGATAAGCCTGAAGTTTCACCACGGTTTTCATAATCATTGTGTATTTTACTTGTATCACTCTTGACCATTAATTTACTATCAAACATTTGTGTTAAAGGTTTTCTGGTGTCATCATATTCTACGTTCTCTGGATATAATAGACCTGCCTCTCTTCTCATTTCCATATGAGGTTGTTTCTTACCCTTTTCATTATAGTCATATGTTGAAGTGGTAATTGTCTTGTTAAAGGCGTCGTGTGAAATTGTCTTACTTGCATATAATCCATTAAAGATATTATCAAGTGTGTTAATAGGTTTATCATACTCATATTTGATTACATTTGATAATCTACGTTCTATGTCTTTTAATTCTGGTTGTTTTGGATTGTCCGAGATAGAGGCAATCAATGAGGTGTATTTCCATTTTGGTGTTACCTCACTACCAAGTTGACCTATTGCCATCATACTTGCGACACTTCTAAAATAATACCCTTGACTTGTTTCATAGAAGACATAACCTGCATTTTCAGGATAGTTTTTAGGAATAGCACTCTTAGCAAGTAGTTGTATTGCTTGATAAGGATTTAAATTAGGTATTACGATTTTAGAATTTGTTGCTGTGGGCTCAAAGTAAAATGGTTTCTCTGACTTCAGGTAATTACGTAATATATCAGCAACACCATTTTCTACTGGTCCTGTGTATGCCTTACTAATTTTGGTAATAGAATTACGATACATTTCAGGCGAACAAAAGAATATCTGATACAGTTGTGCCTTGTCGGTATCGGGGTCTCTTCTTACATTGTCTATCTTATAGATTTGTAAGGGAATACCATTGACTTCGGTAAAGTCATAACCTGGTGTGCCTGGTGAATTAAATTTTAAAGAAAGTCTTTCAAGACCTGTAATAGGCAACATAGTTCTTATATCTTGCATATCATATACAATCGCACTACCAACCACGTTGTTGGTCATAATGTCTTCAGCGATTTCAAAGTTGTATAGAATACCTTTTATATCAAGTTTTCTTGGTAAAGATTCTTCTTTATCAAACTGATAAGATAAGATAGCTATTTCTTCAAGGTTATATTGACCAACTTTGTCAAATGTATCTCTATCGTTTTGTGCCATATCATTACAATCTAATTAAATTTCTAAATTCATCAATAAAACTATTTAAATATCCTGGTGTTAATAGTTTAATCTGCCTCTTCTTATCTTGTTCTCTTCTTTCGTATTCTATATTTGATACTGCGCCGGCACCTGCCTCATCACTATTACATTCTATCTTATGTGAGTAGTCACTAGGTCCATCACCTTTTTGTTTACCACTTTTTTGTGTAATCTCATAATGGTGTATTGCCTCTACGTTATCGTATTTGTCAGCAACATATTGTTGAAAATTGTACTCATCTAATGGCCAGTCGTAAAATCTGTTGACTACATTATTTAATAAACATACAACCCAAAAATAATCTGTACTACCATATACTTTGTATGCAACTGTTTCAGGTGAATCTCCTTCAGGTACATCAAAACTATCATAGAGAGCAAGGTTATTAGCAATCTTACTTTTTACTTTTACTCTTCTCCATATATCAGTAATATCTTTTGTGTCACCATTGACACCTGTTATATTATATTTGATTGTAGGAAATTCATTAAAGTATTGCATTATGCACCATCCTTAATGTCTGATTTACTTAATACTCTGTCTTCACTAAATGCTACTGTTAACTGTGTGTGAACAGGTTGACCATCAGGAAAGAAACTAGGTTGTCCATCAGGAGCATAATCAACATCTACACCTGTACAATAACAAGCAGATATTTGATTTAGATTTGTATTGACATCACCTTTGTACATATAACTAATTCTAAAATAGTTTGGTATTCCAAATAAAGAACCTGATTGACCATTTAATGCTGGTGATGAATTGTATTTGAATATTTGTATAATGTCACTTACTGCCTCTGCCTCTTTCATATTTCTAGGCCAAAAATCAAATGTGTATGTAAATTGTCTCATACCAGGTCCATTATAAAATAATTCATTTCTAGGATTAATGGCAGTTCCACTTCTTTTCATAATAAATTTTATAGGGTCACCTAGGCCTGCTAATTGTACTGCTGAGCCTAACATAGTCTTACCTGTTTTCAATGCTGAATTTGTACCTGCACTTAAAAATGATTTAATTTGGTCTGCACTTGAATCAGTAGAAAGACCTTTACCCAAAGCCGCCTCTATATCTCCTGCAACACCAGTTTCTTCGGCACCATAGTCTTGTGTATAACTTGCCTTAATAGTTTTTGGCATATACAATGCAATAGCAGATGTTGTAATAGATTTGTCTGAAACTTTTGATGTAATTTTCTTACCTGGTTTACCTTGACCACCAAGTAAAGATGATTTTTGAGGACTGTAACCTATAAAACCTGATTCAAATATCATATAGTGTCCTAATTCTGTATTACCAAGGTCTAATGGATATTGTACAGGACTGAATGATAATGGATTTTCTATCAGTTGTTGACTTGGCGCACTATCAATATTGAATGGTGATTTTTTCTGCAATTGAGCAGCCATCTTACCAGCTGACTGTGCCGTGTCTTGTGAAGCAAAATGATTAATCGTATTTGCTAAGAACGGTGTAGATAGGTTACTGATTGCGTTTTTTAACTTTGTGAATGCCATATAAATACCTTTATCAATATTTATATAGATTATAGGTACATTATGGCAAAGAGTTATAAAGGGTTATATAAACCCACCCACCCCAAGAAATACGTAGGCGACCACACAGGTATTGTATATCGTTCTTTATTGGAGAGACGGTTTATGCGTTATTGTGATTTAAATGAAGACATATCATTTTGGGCTAGTGAAGAATTAGCAATTAGATATTATAACCCTCTTACAAAAAGATTTCATAGATACTTTCCAGATTTCATCATTAAGACAAGTAATAATGAAAAGTTTATGATTGAGATTAAACCTTATCGTCAATGTGATAAACCAAAAACCCCCAAGAAGAAGACCAAATCTTATATGCGTGAGAGTTTAGAGTATATCAAGAACAAGGCAAAATGGTCAGCAGCAGAATCTTATTGCTCTGACAATGGTCTTAAATTCAAACTAATTACAGAAAAAGATTTAGGTAAATATTAAGTAGCTGCGAAAGCGTGTCTATCGTGATAAGGGTCTACGCTTGTATCTAATTTACCTGCGTGTGTACTATTAGAAGCCACATTTGTTTGAACAGGTGCGTTTGTCTGATTTACAATATTAGTGACTGGCGCTTGACCATTAGCAATAGGTTTAATTTTACTTGCTTCAAGTTTAGGTGCCGTTTCTCTAGCCTTTATGTCTTGAGCAGCTGTATTTCTATCACCAGATTTAATCAATTTTGTATTTTCAGCTAGATTATCCAAACTCATCATATCCGAATAAGCAGGACTACCAAAGTATATCGTAGGTTTTTTATCTGGTGCTTGTTGATGTGCCAAATAAGTCATCTTCAAGTCTAATGGTAAACCTCTTGCCTCTGCGTAATCTTTAATTTCTTTTTCGTTCTCTTTTAAATACTGGTTTAAAGATTTTTTTTCTTTTGGTAAACTTTCTTTAGCAGTAGATGTTATATCAGGTGCTGTTGTATCTTTTTTCATCTTCACTTTATCTTTTAGAAAATCAGGTAATGGTAAACTGTCTAATATACCATTGATAACATTTACGATAGAGTTTTTGATACCTGAAAAGAATGATGTAATTGGCTCAAACATATTACTTACAAACCCCATAATTTGGTCTGGTATTCCCATTACAAATGACAATACACTATTATAGGCATTTGAAAATGCGTCTTTGATAGATGTAAATATATCACTTACAAAAGTTATCATACTATTAATATCATTTGAGATATTTTCTTTAGCTGCATTATAATGGAATGAGAAGAAACCAGTCACACTATCTATCATACCAAAAAAGAAGTCTGAAATAGATGTAAACAAGTTACCAATATATTCGTGTACTGAATTAACCATATTATTCCAAGGTTCAGCAATCAGATTAACTAGGTCCATAAACAATGGTTTTAAGAAATTTACAATCATTAATGGCACAGCAAATATTGCTTTTACAATACTTTCAAATATTTGACTTAAACCACCCGTAAAGTCACCTGTAAATAGTTTTATAAAACCATCTATAAATCCCTCTACTATACCAATAACAAATGATATTGCTTCACCAATACCTTTAATAATACCTTTGATTAAGAAATCACCAATTGACATCAATACATCAATAGCAGGTTTTAATTTAACATATAAAGCTTTAATCTTGTCTAATGCCGGTGCTAATGCTTGTGCTATCTCATCTGCATATTTGTATAATAATGTTGCACCTAATATAAACGCACCAAGAGGTCCAAATCTACCAAAAACTTTAACAAGAAATCCTGATTTACTAAAGAATGCTAAGATTGGTTTAAATATCTTTGATATGAAACCAACACCAGGTAAACCAGCAAAGAAAGAACCTATTGCTTGTAGTTTGCCTCTGCCTTCTTTTACGTCATCTTCAGGTACTTCTATACCAGCAGAACCAGTTGCTAACTCATCACCTGTATTTTCTTTTGCAAGTTCATTAGCTTGTTCACGTTCTCTTCTTGAAGCGTCTTTGTCAAACGTTAACATATCACCTAATTTATTAGCAACCTCTTTAATACCTCTCACAGCTTTGATTTGTAAATCTCTTAACTGTTCAAGTATTTGTGTAGAGCTATCTGTACTTGTAGATAATACAGAAGCACCACCTCCTACTAAAGCACCACCAACAACTTTCTGTTGTGATTCTACTACAGCAAGGGCTGTTGATTGTATTGCGTCTTTTGTTTCGCTATCAGGCATTTTCTTTTCTCTTTACTACTTTTTTTGTATGTTTGATGATTTACCATTAACATATAAACCAAACCAGGCTGCGCCAGCACCAACGACAACAGATACAAAACCTGCTTGAGCGTTGTTAGGAGCGTCTAAAGCCATAAACCAAGTCATAGTTTCATAGAATACTAATCCATATAAAACCATCATTAGTCTAGGTACTGTTCTCCAGTTTGATAAGAATTGAGGTAGTTCTTCTTTTAAAAACCACCATAACCATTTTACTTTGTCAATAAAATTTGTTTTCATTTCTTCTATCATTTGTTGTTTCTCTCTCTTTGTTTTTCTTGTTCTTCTTTAATATAAGCAATCAAAAGATTAACATATATTTCCCTCTCCCAAGGCAGCATACTCCCTAACTCTGTTAAAGAATATTTATGATGTTGCATTAAAGCAAAATTCACTTCATAATGATTTTGAAGTGTGTCGTGTGAGAGGGCTATCCGAAAAAATCGGTTAGTCCTGACAACGTTATTTCACTCTTAACGTCTGTTTTAGGGTTTACAACTTCAAAGCTATGTCTTAACTTTGGCATTGTTTCATAAAACAATTGTATCTTCTTAAATGCAACACTAGACATACTCTCTACGAATTTGTCTAAATCTTCTTTAGTATAGTCAGACGCAAGATGTGTTTTTTCACCTTCAAACACCTGATAGATACCTTTTGAAATCATATCAAATAATACATTACTGTCTGCACCTTTTGAATAATCTTTAGTAGGGTCAATAGAATTGATAGTAGGATATTTCATAATAATACCAATATTCTTATCTTCATCTACCATAATCTTATTACTGTGTTTGTCATCAACGTGTACATCAATTTTAGAAATATCAACTTCTACATCAACATATGTTTTCTTATCGTCTGGACACAAAATCTTTAGTTTTGCAATTTCACCAACTGACTTTGAACGAATTTGTAAAAATACATATTCTAAATCAAATGTCGGTAGTTCATCAACATTTAAAGCACCAAATGTACAAACTTTAATAATATCCTTTAATGCTTGTATTGTCTGCTTCTGGTCTTGCGATTCAAGAGCCTGCAATAAAACTTTTTCTTCTTTCACCTGAAAGGGTCTAAAGCTAACTGCAACGTCTGTTGATGGTAACGTCAACTCAAACTTCGCTGTTTCTAATATAGGCAATGCCATAATATTATCTCCTTATTAATTATAAAAATGGTGGAAATACTCTTCCACCGGTAACTCTACCAATTGGTAGATTTCTCTTCGTAGCATTTAATACATCACGTCCTGCTCTTCTTATTTCAGGAGGCAATTTGGATAATACGCCACCAAATAATCCAAAATCTTTACCAGCTTTAATAGTTGGTACATCACCAAATGATGAACCTACTGTTGCACCCTCAATTTGGTCAAGTGTCAAGTTAGTCCATCTTCTAAAGTTCATAGTAATTGGTACACTAACACCTTGGTCATTTGAACCATAATTATATTCAATACCTGATATAGTTTGAGGATAACATTCGTGCAATCTAACTCCGTATGTCACTCTATCTTTATCCATAGCTGCTTCATACTGACCTAATTGTAATATGTCTATACTACCAACATATGTATCATAGTAATTCATATTGTGTGTAGTGAAATCAAAAACCTTTTTCTGCCAATTTTCAAAGAACATTCTTTGTCTTAAAAACTTGTCACCATAGAATGACATTTCTACCGAACCTGTAAAACCATATGCATAAGGCATTTCTCTTTTTGGTCCATATGTCAAGTTAGCAGCTGTTTGTAGGTCTCTGCTCGGCATTGTAACCTTATCACACATCATAGCAACGTTTCTAGTCATATTGATTGACTCTAAATCGTTATTGCCACCGGCAGTACCACCACCGTGTTCACTTGCTAATAGTTCTTCTTGTGTTAAATCTTTTCTTGCAGGTGGATTTAATAAGACTAAAAATCTATTTGGTCTTGCTAGACCTTCACCTTCGTTTACTGTTGCAATGAATCTGTTAATAGTGGACTCTTTATTACCACCTGGTTTTCTACCTAATCTTTCATCACCATTGACATTATCAAGTGACCTATCTCTAGGTAAACCTATTCTAATATCATAATTACCAATTCGTCTGCCCCCACGTAAAATTGCCATTAGATTTTTCTCCTACTATCAGCAAATACTTGACCAAGACTTGCCTTTTTAAATTGTGCTACTGGTAAATAAATTGCAATAGCCATTTCATCTACATCAACTCTTAAAAAATTACTTCGTACATAACGCCAAAGGTATTTTTTAATTGCTGGTTTAATCATACCAATATTCTTTACTGCGTCATACGTGACTTGTAGTCTAGTTGACTGGTCATATTTAGTATTGGTAGCAAACTGTTGTAATTGGTCTAATAATTTATATCTAACACCATAAGGCAAATAGTGAAAGTTTAAACCTATAAACCCACCTCTAAATGTGTCAATAGGTAATACTAACGGAAATACGTCATAGAACGGTAGTTTTGCTTTTGTTTTTGGGTCATATGCAAACAAGGCCATTCTGCCGGCACTTGGTCTACCTAGTAATTTGCCATCTTTCATTAATTTACTAGACGTTGCTCTGTCTGATATTAATGAAGCTGCATTACGGTACCAAGAAGCAGATTTAAACTGATTTCCTTGTAAGTCAACAAGTGGATTAAATATATTTACCATACCACTATTTATAAGAAAACCCCTAGCGATTTCTCGCTAAGGGTCGTAGTTGTGATTTGAGAGAGATTTGTTTAATCTTCGTCTGCTAATTTACTAAAGTAGGACAATGTATCGTCCTCATCACTAGCTGGCGTAGATTTAACATCACTTCCACTAGGCACAGATGTTGTAGTATGTGGTGGGAGGTCAACATTTTCTACTGTCTCTGTGTTTCGTTGTCCCATAATTACCCTATTCAGTTTCTCTTTGAGTTCATCATAGGTCTTAAAATTACTAGGGTCAACAAAAGGGTTTAGAGGGTATTGCTTAGACCAAATAGATTTGATGTCTTCATCACTCTCTTTGATTTGGCTAACACCTTCAAATTCAGACTTGTCGTAATTCCAATAGCCATCAACTTTTCTGATTTTCAGTTTAAAGTTTGCACCTTTCCAAAAGTCAAATGGGTTGATTGGTGTTTCATCTTCAAACGCCGGTTGCATTGCTTCGGTAATCTTATCAAAGATTTTCTTACCAAACTTGAACAACTTAACTTGGCCTTCGTTCTCTGGATGTTTCGGGTCACTAACAATAAGAACGTTAGCATAGTATGACAATTTTCTTTTTCTCTTACGAGCAATTTCTTTGTCACTATCTACACCAGTATTCCATAGTCTAGTGTTCTCTTCACTAACTGGATCCTTTTGATTCAATGTAGTTAAAGAGTTTTCAATAAACCAACCGCCTTTGTCTTGGAATGCGTGTGACCATACTCTTTGCCAAGGCATTTCTTCACCACTTGTAGCAGGTAAGAAACGTAGAACAGCATAACCATTACCAGTTTTATCTAGTTCAGGTTTCCAAATTCTTTCGTCTTGGTATTTGTTTTTAGAATTACCAGAGGTCTCTGGTTTTTCGCTTGATTGTTCTAACGCCTTTGTAATTTTATCAAAGTTGCTAGCACTTGATTTTAAGCTTTCAAAATCCATATTATATCTCCTTTGTATTTAATATGTTCGTTGTATTTGTGTGACCTGTTTTATCGGCCTCATTAGTATTTATAATAGTTTTACTCACTCTTTCGCAAATATTCCATTACATTCTCTGGTGTTGACTCTACATAGGGGTCATCATCTTTACCCTCGTTATTAATTCCTGCTTCTTGCCAAAACTTCTCGACAACACCATTATTAATAACAGCCATATATCTCCAACTTCTATTGCCAAAACCTAAATGGTTTTTACCAATCAACATACCCATAAATCTAGTAAAGTTTCCTGAACCATCTGGTATCATTTTGACTTTTTCAATTCCCATATGTTGTGACCAAGCGTTCATCACAAACGAATCATTTACTGAAATACAATAAACTTCGTCAATGGCAAACTTCGTGATTCTGTCATAATGTTCTTCAAAGCTTGGTAGTTGCTCAGACGAACAAGTAGGTGTAAATGCACCAGGTAAACTGAACAAAACAACTCTCTTCTTTTTAAAGATATTATCTGTTGTTAAATTTGTCCATTGACCACCAATAGCACAGCCACCATCTGTTTCAACCTCATCACCTTCTCTTACTCTAAACGTGACTTTTGGTATTTTAAATCCTTCGTACATTCTATTCCTTTATTTTATTTTCTTTTAAATATTTTTTATAACCATCAGCCCATTGTTTTGCTGATACTTTTTTTGGTATTGACTTTTCAATAAGATAATCTCTGTATCTATTCATTAGTTCAATCATATTTGTAAGTATTCTTATCATCATATATAACAATATATCAAACTTTCTCTAAATTGTCAATGCTGGAATAGTCAACATAGAATAAATTTGGTGTACCTGCCCATTCATCTACGTGGTTATTAACATTATCTTTTAAGTTCAAATCTCTATTTACTTTGTAAAATGTGACATCTGGATTCTCTTTGAATAATGTCAACCATTGATTTACCCAATTTACGTGTGGAGTAGGACCATTCTCTTTGGCGACATAATGTTTTGTGCCTTTGTAGATATTATTAACTGTTGGTTTAGTTGATTGTAAATCGTGACCTAATAAAAATACCTCTGTTGCACCTAAATGACAAGCAACATAACCACTAGATGGACCTGTTGCCCACCCCTTATCTTTACCATACATTATATCTGTTAAACTTGTGGTTCTATCTTTAGTTGGATGTATCCAAGATACTTTAATTTGACCTGTGCTAATATTCTTTTCAATTACTTCTTTATTCTTCTTGATAATGTGTGCCACACCCTCTAGTTTTGAGCCGTGAAATACAAACTCTTTAGATAGACCTTTATTGTTTTCTGTCAGTACGCCTTCTTTTCTGATTAAATCAATATCTTTACTAGATACATTACCTTCAACAACCATTTTATACATCTTTTCAGGTATCTTGGTCCAATCTCTAAAATAACCTTGAATATG
>CERM01034316.1_pt1 | contig 11796 bp, 8 predicted proteins | sample 530791 | NCBI WGS metagenome assembly CERM01 (sample SAMEA2620970, study PRJEB7988) | marine metagenome | biome: marine biome (ENVO:00000447); feature: surface water layer (ENVO:00002042); material: "saline water (ENVO:00002010), including plankton (ENVO:xxxxxxxx)" | depth 5 m | reverse complement strand
TTGTTGATCTCGTGACCAGTAGCACTACCACTTAAAGCGGCAACGTACAAATCATCGTCAGCATCGTCACCTAAGTCAAGAACTGGAGAACCAGTTGATGCTGCAGTGAGAACCTCAACACCTGCCATAAGAACAAGTGTATTAGCGTTCATAGTGAACACTTCTACAGAGTCTGATGTAGTCAGGCTTGTTGAAGAGAAGTCTAAAACAACTTCGACAATTTGAGGTTTAATGCCTAGTGGAACACCAGCGGCAGCACCCGTAATAGTATAATCAGCCATTTATCTAGTCTCCCTTACGCAAAATCTATGACGCCACGAACTATTGATTCTGGTCTTAAAACTTTTCGACCAAAAACGTGTAGTCCTCTAACGACATCAGAGAATGATTCAGTTGAACGTACCACTTCAGTCTTTGCGATGTGAGACGCTGTAGAAGTACTGGAGATATGTCCTGCCATGATAACGTTTTCAGAAGCGTCTGTAGCGACACCTGATAATGTTACTTGGTCAGTACCTGCTGTACTATTTAATGCAGTAGACTTGTAGCATCTGAATCCTGCAAGTGTACCCGGAGTTGCAAGTCCGTTTCTTAGGTTTGAAGACGCATCGCCAGTTACCTGTACTTCTGCCATCTTGTTACCTGCCTGAAACATCTTCTCGTAGAAGATTGGAGGAGCAACAAACCATCTGTTCTCTTCTGGCACAGACTGGTCATCAAGCACTCTAGCCATTAATAGCATGAGGTTGATACCTGCATCATCAGCTTCCACGTTAATTGGAGAAGATGCTGTACCTAAAGCTGAATTAGTAGTTGTTAATCCACCTGATAAACTTGCATCGTCAGCACCTGCAATACCTGCACCGTCTGACATAGCCTGTAGTATGTTGGCATCGAATTTTCTCTTTAGAGCAAAAGCACCTGAAGAAGTTGCTAACGCTTCAAAGTTGACATGTGAATGTCTTTCTTCGATGTCATCGATTTTAAATGCAAAAGCATTTGCTTGGTCAACGGTCATTGTTACCTGATCGTCTGCCAAGTCTTGAGGGTTAACAACAGAACCTCTTGTGTACGCTGACACAGTAAGTGTTGGTTCTTTTATGATGTTAACAGTGTCGCCAAAGTTTTCAATTTCGCCAGTATAGTCGGTATTCGTAATATCTTCTGCAACCGAAGCTCTACGGAAGAATTTAAGAACTTTTTGGCTAAAGATTGAGGGAGCAAAATTACCTGACGGTAAGTTCTGATACCCTGAAGCTGAATTAAAAGCCATTTTTCTATCCTTCCTCTATTTGAGGTTAGTTATTGAGTTATTCGCCCTTCTGCTCGTGCCTGATCAATTTCTTTTTCAAATTTCTCAAATTCCCACGATTTCAGTCTGGCGATGTCTTCCATCTTCCAAATTTTCTTGTTGCTGTTAGAGTCTGAAATCTCACGAGCTTTTGGTGATTTTACAACCTCTGCAGCACTTTGTTTATTGGTCGAAGTAGTTTTTTTAGATGATATGCCTGCATCTATTTTGTACAAGTCTAATACTCGGCTTGCCCATTTTGCGTCTTTGTTGTTTTTGTATATACCGTTTGCTATAGAAGTTGGTTGTTCATCTAGCCACTCTAAAAACTTTTCATCTGTTTTAATATCCTGAAAATCAGGGTGAGCAGTTAAAAGCTCAGAGTATGCGTTCTGTACAACTAAATCTTCTTCACGTTGCTGGAGAGAGTCAATCTTTTCTTTAAGATCGCCTGTCCTTTGCTCTGCTTGCATTGAAGCAACACTTTCAACAACTTTGTACACATCAGGATACTTTTGTTTAAACTCCGTTATTTCTTCGGGAGTCGTTGGCATTTGCACTCCAGTATCCGTAACCTTATTAGCAGCTTCCAGAGCATCACGTTCTGATTTCCACTCGTCTAGTTTTTTGTCATAGTGACGTTTTAAGTCATCATAACGTTTCTTATAGGCATCGCTTTCACCTTCTTTTTGAACAGATGCAAAACTTTCAGTTTTTGGCGTGGCTTCAGATTCTTCTTCAGGGGCCAATTCAGTTTGCTGTTCTACTTCATCCTGATCATCTTTATCAACTTCCTCTCGGTATTTGTTTTTATAAAGATTTGGATTATTTATTACTCCAAAGGAGTCATTAGGTTTATTAGCTCTCGCACCTTTTACTTGTTTTGCCATTGTTATTACCTCATATATTGCAGTGCCACATGGCTGTGGGTAGCTGCTTCGGATGTCAGGGCCAGATATTACTGGGTAGCTGACTAATTCTTATCCCATAGTTGGACTTAGGAATGATGATTGTTGTGGAGGTCTCATTTTTACTTCAGGAGGGGATGTACGATTTTTATCTTTGTAATTCTTGTACCACCCTAGTAATCTTTTTGCTCGACTTGCTTCTAGACCTACACTAGAAATATTTGGATTATTAATATAACCTTCTATTAAAGCATCTTCTGTGTTTGCTTTTTGATTGAGTATTCTCTTAAACGTTACGGGATTTTTAAATGCTCCCCCCCAATCCATAGCAAAAGCTGATACTTTATCTTCTGGGTTATTAAAATTTTTGTAGTCTTTTCCGTGTATCTTATCAAACTTGTCCTTTTTAAATTTATAAACTTTAAAATTTAATTCTGAAACTTGTTCGTCTGTAAGATTTAATTCTGGTAATTTAGTTGCACCTAAACCTCTTACTTGTTTTGCGTTAGTGGCTCTACCATCTCTATTGTCTAGTAGATGCCCATTTAAAGTGTAAGGTTGTATAGCTGCATAAAGTTCTTTACTTAATCCCATGTTTTTAAATTCTAGTGGGGAAAATTGTCCTAGATCAATACCTAAGCCTATTGTAACTCCACTTTTTTCAAAAGGTTTTCCTGATTGATATCTAGGAACATATCCTTTTCTTTTAGTAAAACCTTTTGGTGGTTTTTCAATTGCATTTAAAGCATCATAACTTATTTTTTGAAATTCATCTTGTGGTTTATACTGGTCTGTAACAACAAAAGGTTTTTCTTTACTAGTTACAACTTTAGAAGTTTTTAAATCAGCAGGTCTAGACTTAGGCATGTCAGACTTTTTTAATTCTTGTTTCTCTGTTTCTTTAGGAGATAAAAATCCTGCAACATTATCTCTTATACTTTGATATACTGCCCTGCCTATATCTTGTATAAAACTACCTTCGTCACTTCCCATCATACTAGATTTATCTTCTTTGAGAGTTTCGTCGGTTGTAACTACATCTCCCTTTGCCTTTGCAACAAATCCACCACGAGCAGCTTGACTTTGTGCTTCTTCTTGTCTTCGTTGAACTTCTTTTTGTCCACGTTTATTTATTTTTTGTAATTTGTCGTAGCCTATCTCTTCAGCTATAGCTTTTGGTATGTAAACTTCATTACGAGATACGGCTAATTTTACACTTTTCTCTACTGGTATTGTAGGATTTCCGTACTGAATGTCAACACCTTTTTCTCTAAGGCTTTCAATTGCTTCAGTAATCATGGTAACAATGTCTTGTCTTCCTGCAAATTGAGCAGCAGGTGCGTTGATGATAAAGTCACCTTCCTCTGCTTCTAAAGGTATATCGTCTGCTATAGTTTGTTGTTCTGTAGCGTTTCCTTGTGGTGCAATAAATCCTGCTCCTTGTACAATTTGAGATACGCCCTGTTGATTAGCTACGCCACCTTCTTGTTTGCCGATTCTACCTCCCATAGCAGTGGCAAATCCACCACCTCCACCAAATCCACTATCCCCCATAGAACTAGGATCAGCACCATCATCATCGTTGTTATTATCATCACCCGTGTTTATGTTGTATTGTTGTATAGTAGATGGTAGAGTTGCTTCTTGCATTTGGTAAGTATCAGCATCAGCCTGATCTTCTCTCTGATTAACAGCTTCTACTGAATCGAATGATGGTAATTCTTCTACAGTAACAGGAGAAAGTGGTTCTACTGTTCCAAATATAGGAGAACCAACATTTGTATCCTCTTGAAAAGTTCCACTAAAAGCTAAATTAGAAAGATAATTTGTTGTATTAGGAGTAGATGTTATTTCACCACTGTTTATTTTATTTAACAAATCTTGTGCTTCTACTTGACTTAAAGCATTTGCTCCTGCAATATTTGCTCTACTTCCACTAAACCCAATACCAGTACCTGTATTGACCATTTCCCCCATGCCCATAATAAAGCCACTGCCATCTGTTTTGTAATTTAAATTACCTGAACCGTCTAAGGCAACGCCTGTAACTGCTCCTGTTCTACCAAATCCTAAATTAATCTCTCCACTGTCTTCATCGTAAAGACCAATTCGTTTTTCCCCTGCTCCAACTACTCTACTACGATCATAGTCTTCTCCTGCAGGTATGTTTGCTTCCATAGCAAATGGTGATACGTAGCCTTGTCTAGATACTACTGCTATTACTGCATTTATATTTGGATACTCTACTCCATTAAATATAACAGGACCTTGAACATCAGACTCAGCGTATGTACCTACAGATGTATTATCTGTTATTCCTAAAGCGTTCATAAACGCTGTACGATTTTCACTTTGACCAAGACCTTTTCCAAAAGCAGGTGATGTAGTTAAGTCTATAACTCTACCTGTTGATTTTTCTTGTACCTGAACAGCACCATATCCTGTCATTCCAACCACTGCAGCCCTAGTGTCTGCTTCTTGAGCATCTACAAGTCTATCTCCCATTTTGTTTGCGAGAGTACCTAGTCCGGGAACAGGACTAAACATGGTAGCTGCATCTACAACACCACCAACTCCGGGAACTTTTGTAGCTACCGTTTTGCCAGAAACAGGACTTGATCTTGTTTCTACAGATGCAGGGCCACTTACAAAAATTTCATACAGTCTGTCGCCTGTTCTTTCAAGAAAAGTTTTTTCTTCTTCTCCCGCAGCATTAGTAGTGCTGGATGTTTGTATCTGTACATCTTCACCATATGCCGCTTTCCTAAGTTCCACAGCTTCTAGTAGATCGGCTTCACTTAAGTCGTAATCAAAGGTTGTAGCACCAGCACCTCCAACGTTAGTAAGAAAGTCTGATCCTGATTCACCAGTAGTTGAAGAGTCAACAGTTTCGTTACCTTGTGCTACATTGCCCGATGAAGTACCTGAACTTAAAGTATTAAGTCTGTTATACTCAATAATATCTGTGTTAGAAGATATACTTCTACCTCGATCATCTATAGATGGTGGGGGTGTATACTTGTTACCCCTACTATCTACAAAACCACTAGTTCCATCTTGAAAAAATTGAAACTTTGCATCAGGAGGAAGAGAATTGTAAAAGTCAGCAGTGCTTTTCTTTTTTGTACTGTCGAATAGCTCTATATTATCAAGAGACTTATTAATATCAATTCTTTCTTCTGGTGGTAAAACCTTCATAAGTTTTTTTATTCCTTATTAAACTTACTGTTGAGTGCCAAGAGGGTTTCCAGTAAAGCCGCTTTCCCCTGCAACTGGCGTAGCTCCGACTCCGATATCGCCGCTGTCAACGCCCTGAACACTACCGTCTGTTGGTTGAGGAGGAAGTCCTCCAGAGCCTGCCATGCCGCTGGGTTGTCCAGCAGGGGTTTGAGATTGGTCAGGGGTTTGTGGTTGTTGTTGCTCATTTAAACCTCTTAATATTTCTGCAAATATTTTTGCTTGATTTTCATCATTAACAAGACTATCAGGATCAATATCTTGAGATATAGCAAGTTCCCTAATAAGATTTGGTATCTTAACAAAAGGAGCAAGCATAGGATTTGACACAGTCTGTAATAGTGCTGTTAATCTTTGACTTCTTACTTCTTTCTGCATAACAGCAGAAGTTCCTCTAGGTTTAATTTGTAAATCACCTACAATGTCAGGTGATCTTTCGTTAAACTGCATATTCCATTGAAAGTATGCTTCTCCCAGTGGCTTGAGTAAATAATCATCTATATTCTTTATAACTGTTTTTAAAGATAAATTAGCTCCACCCATTAACATAGATAAACCTGCAGCCGTACGCCCTGTGCCACTAACACCAGTTTGTCCGTGCATAATAGAAGGTATACCCGTTTCTTCGTCAGCTAATTGCCTAGATATCTGATACATCTGTATGTTTTCAGGGGCAGTGTTTGGAAACTTAAGACCGTTGATTGCAGTACCTGTTACTCCAGACTGTCTTCGGAATATCTTTCCGGGAAAGATGTCCATGTTCTGTCCGGGAACTAAACTTGCTTCATCCACATCAAACACAAGATTACCTGCAAGTGCTAAGTTATCAATAGCCATTCTCATATGACCATTCATAAGAAGTTGTGCATCTTCCATGTTTTCAGGAACACCTACACCAAACATTTGATAAGGATTTATCTCATATGGAAAAACATGAAAAGGTATTCTAGCAGGAGTAAACGGATTAAGTACAAATCTAATTACTTCGCCACCACACACCCATACATTAACTTGCAATTGTTGCATGTCAGACATACTATCATCTACTTCTCCACCTGCTTCGTCGATAAATGATCTGTCCATAACACCCCAATATTCTAATACTTCATATCGATTTGTGTTATAATTTGGCTCTGTCTCATCATCTCTGATGGTATCTTCATAGTATTTATCTTGATAGTTTGCTCCTAGAGCAATAACATCTTCTATAGCTTCAATATTAAAATAAGGATAAGTAGCAAGATTTCGTAACTGCTGTCTTGTCATACGATGTCTTTGAATCACGTACTCAGCATCATCAATATTTGTAGCTGAAGGATCAGGAAAAAAATCCCAACATGATACTGGTTGAATTTCTGGACATACCATATCATACGGAGTATACACTCTTTCTCCATCTTCACCTCTAGACCATTTATGAATCCTTTTATTCTTCATCATAGGGCCTTTGATAATACCTGTTCCTAAAAGTATTTGTTCAAAAATAGATGTACGCAAAACATTTACTGCGTTTGTGTCTAGTAGCTGATCTTGTATTTCTTTCCCCATATTTAATGCTGCTTCTTGTGCAGGATTAATTTGTGGTTCTCCTAATTTAGCAGGACCTTCTTCTATAGGAGTATTTTCATACTTCTGTTCTAGACCTCCTAAAAAATCCATAGCTCCGGGTTGAACTTGTCTGCCATCACCATCAAACCCGTAGGGATCAGGTGGAGGTTGCATTGCATCATCTAGTGGAGTTTTAAGATGAGCAAACTCTGCTATGCCTTCTGGCACAGGAGTAGATTCAACACTAATCGGAAAGTTCTTATTGGCAAATAAAATATCTGTTATTTGACCAAAAGAAGCAAGAACCTTAGTCTTTGTTATACGTACAAAAACTTGAGATTTTTCTGAAGAACGATATTGAGTGCTAGTGTCGTAGATACCTCTAAAATTCTTATATGCAGTGAGCCACCTTTGCTCATGGGTATACCTACCGTTTTCTGCACTTTCAAATTTAGATCGTACGTGACCAGCTATTCCCGGAAGGTTCTCTTCAGGGTTTTCTATTGCAGCTACCGTTTCATCAGGCGGCTGGAGAAAGTTGTCAGCCATATTAACTCCTAGCCAAAATAATTTTTATCGTCAGCCATTTTAAACAGAGATGCTTCTACTGTTGGTTTAGACTGTTTCTTTGGCATGTCCACTTGTAACTCATTGTTACCGTTATTTGACATATCAAAGTCCATTCCTTCTCTGGTTAATTGATTTGATCCCATAGGGTCATTAACCGAAGTTTTATCAGAACCCATTATAAATGAAGCACTGTAGTTATAATCATTGTTGGGCATAATTTGCTCCCCCTTGTTTTTCTTGTAGTAGAGTTTCTATTTGTTGTTCCAACGTAAGTTGGCTCTTTTTTTCGGCTTCTCTGCCAAAATCTTCACTTCGTTTCTTCATGTTCATTTGTTTTTGAATTGCTAACTCATCATCAACTTGAGGAGAAACTTCCCCTCTGTATTGTTGTTGGTCAGCTTTATCTTGCATAGCTTGTTGATCAGCACGTATTTGATCACCAGTTTTAAATTGTCTGTCTGGATCACTAGTTAATGTGGCATCTGCAACATCTGTCGTACCAAATGTTTCTTTGATAGCTTCAGGGCCAAGTTCTGCAGCCATTTGGAATCCCGGATCAAGAAACTTTGCTCCTGCTTCAACTCCTGCAGCAACATTAGGTCCTAGTATATCACTAGCTCCTCTCCTCATGCGAGCTTCAAAACTATCATCATCACTGCCTTGTGCTTCTATGTTAGCTGCTTGTGCCGCAGTAAAATCTGGTTTTATAAATTGAGATGAGATCAACAATCCACCTGCACCTAAGAACTTACCAAACATTCGTGTGTTGCCCATCTTCTCTTTTAACAAGGCTTTTTCTTTTTCTAGTTCAGTTAAATTATCTTTTGCATCTTGAGTTCTTTTAGCATCATCCCTTTTCATTCGTTCTGCTTTTCTATAGTCAGCTTCATCGAGCTTTTCTAAAACCCTAGACTCTCTATTCTTTTCTCTTTCTTCAGCTAACTCTGCCCAATTCTTCTCTTTCTCTATGTCTGCTCGAATTTTTTTTGCTTCATTTTCTGCTTTATCGGCTTCTAGTTTGGATCTCCGTGTTTCTTTGCGTTCCTCAATTAAGCCTAAATCTTCATCAGTTAAAATTGTATTAGTACGAACATCACCTGCTATATCACCACCTTTGGGTATAACTTGTATTTTTACAGAGCCTACTTCTTCTAGGTCTGGAAGCTTTAAATTAAATTCTGTACCTAAACTATTTACTGTTTCTAACTCTAGAACAGTTGCATACATATTCTGTAATGATGCCAAAGCCATTTTAGGTGAGCTACCTACTTTGCCCATTATAGGTGATACGTAGTGTCTACCTTGAATGTCATTTAAGTCTGTAATAATGTCGTCATAAGAAGCATGACCCATTATCTTTTTTGCTTCTTCTTTGTAGCCTAATTCGGATACAATAATAGATGGAACAATTTTTCTTATATCAGCAGAACCAGCTATCTTTCTTCCCATAGCTTTTTCAAAGTCAACAAACAGAGGTTGAACATGTTTTGTTACTGCACTAGACATCTTAGCAGTGCTTGTTAAAAACAACTTACCAGTTTTATTCTTTACTCGTTGAGCTTTTAAAATAGACATAGCCACTTCTGGTAGCTCTACTGGGTTTCTTATCTTATGTATTCTTCTAAACTCTTCTGATATTCTACCAGTTTCAAAATCTATATCGTCTACGCTAAGACTGTGAACTTCTCCGGGTCTCAAAGGCACAAGAGATTGAAAGGATACTGCAGCACGAGTTTCAACATCTTCTATTTTAGATATACCTTCTACTATCTTCTTCAAAGATATTTGTGCTTCAGGAACTTCCTTAAATACTCTAGTTTTTCTGGCTTGATCTGCTTTGCTTATCTTTAAGTCGGGGTCTCTCGCTATACCTCCAGCACCAAAGACATCTTTAAATGGGTACGCACCTTCACCTCTACGATTCCATGTTCTTTTAAACGCTTTTTCAATAGTGGTTAAATTTGTAAAGTTAGATTCTGATCCTACCTTGCCTAAATTTTTTAAGAACTCTTCATTTTGTAATGCAGAGTAAGGACTGTCCATAGTTAGTCCTGCTTTTTCTAAAGCCTTTAGCGTGGGATTACGTTTCTTCTGTGTGGTTCTATTGCCTTGTGCATCTTCACTTGTAACATTGACGGTATCCCTCTCGACGAGTTTAAAAACATCTAGGATACTCATATCTTTAGTTAATTTTATTTCTTCAGCCATACTTTAATATCCGAATGTTTCATTTTGCACCTGATAGACCTGAGCCTTGATGCCATTAAGCGTCTGATGAATCGCTGCATACCCTGTCATCCTTGTCATCAACATATATCTTAGAGCATCGTATGCGTGATCTTCTGCTTTAGTGTCTACGTCTTCGCTGTTAGTTTTGGAAAGAGGAATTGCTGCCAATTGCTTGACAGTGTTGCTGCAATTAGAAAACACTCGTAATCTAGGTTCTTCTGTTCTTGGGTCATCTGCAAGCCTACGATGTATTTCCATCTTACCTTGTATTCTGTTACGATCAGACGGTGTCCAACGAACACCACATCTCATCATTGTTTCTGCTATAGAAGGACCAAACCCTGTCTTATTCCAACAGGATGAGTCAAGTACTGTATAGTGAGGTAGAGGGTCTAATTGCTCTGCTTCTAGTATTCTATCAGCTAATTGTTCTGCTGTCAACTGTTTTACGTACAGTTCACGATAAATCCATATATTGTTATCCCAGTCAATAGCACCCCACAAGACACAAGAAGGACTTGCATACCCGTAGTCAGCGGCACGTATTCGGGGCCAGTTGGTAGGTAACTCAAAACTCTCGACCACATGTTTTGCTCTGCTAAATTCTGGGAAGGCACAGCCATCGGCTACATCCCAATCCCCTTCGAGTAATCTCTTCCGTTCTATTTCAGGTAGTGAACGAAGCATAGCTTCATATTGTCCATCTGCCATAAGGAACGGGTTGTCCGTAAGTCTCGCAGGGATGAACCTACGATAGAACAAAGGTTGACCTTCCTTTTCGTGTCCTTGCGGCCAGAAGAAAGGTCTGCCTGTTTCGACATCTGCTGCAGGGAACGGTTTGTTGTGTTCACCTACGTCGATGTACATCTTCTTAATCCACCACCCACCGATTCCACCCGGATTGGCAGTACACCTCATATACAAACTCTTTTGTAACTCTGGGTCGGTGCTTCTCAATCTTGATCTCAGGTAATCCCACACGTAAGGTGTTGGGTATTGGGTTATTTCGTCTATCCCTATCCAGTTGAAAGCTTGTCCTTGAAATCGGGTTACATCTTTGTCTTTGTCTAGATAGGTAAACCAAATGGTTGCTCCAGATGGGAAGTGCCACGTTGACTTTGACTCCCTGAACTTTGCACCGGGAAACGCTTTGGGGTACAGTTGTCGTGACTTGTCTATTAACTCAGTAAGTTCGTCAAGAGTACGCCTGAGAAGAAGACCCCTATGATTAGGATTAGTGCAATAACGAAGGGGGTCTGCCAACAAGGCGAAAGATTTGCCCCCACCAGCAGCACCTCCATAGAGTACATCTCTTTCACTAGACGACAGAAACTCTTCTTGAGGTCCTTCATTCGGTTGAAACACAACTTCCCGATTTCCAACAAGTTCTTGGACAGGTGGAGGAAGGCTTGCCAACTCCCCTGTATCGATAACGGTAGTTGCATCTCCCTTAAGAGCTTTCTCAACCTTACCAACTTTCTCTTCAAGCTTTCTGGCATATCTTCTTTTACTTTCTGCTACTTTGGTTGTTTTTTCTGCACGCTTCTTAGCGTCACGCAATCTCTTCTGTGTCTGTCGCCTTGCTTTTTCTGCAGCAGACAGGAAATATCTTTGCTTTGGTGCTTCGGGGTCTTTCTTAGGGCGACCCCTCTTTGGTGCATCGGTCATTTATATTCTTTTAAGTCGTTTACCTTTAGGTCCTGAGCCACCTTTTATCGAAAGGTCTTTAGGAGTGACTCCCATTCTAGGTTTACTTTTAACCTTATGCCCCTTACCATCTTTCATAAGTTCAGCTTGAGTTTTAAATAAGTCATAGTAAGTTTTAGCTACGTATGCTCCACCTGCTCCTAATAATCCTCCTGCTGTGTTCATTAAAGCATCCCCACTGCCTGCTTTACGTGGTTGTTGATATCTTGATGCTTGAGGATCGTTTGCATATTTGTTTTTACCCATCGATTACTACCTCTTTCTTCGGCGGCAACAGAACTATTCCGTGAACTGCCTGTACATTTA
>CERM01008701.1_pt1 | contig 12153 bp, 13 predicted proteins | sample 530791 | NCBI WGS metagenome assembly CERM01 (sample SAMEA2620970, study PRJEB7988) | marine metagenome | biome: marine biome (ENVO:00000447); feature: surface water layer (ENVO:00002042); material: "saline water (ENVO:00002010), including plankton (ENVO:xxxxxxxx)" | depth 5 m | reverse complement strand
GTAATATCTGCCCATGCAAAGTTCCAGAAGTCTTTTTGATTGTATACTAAGTTTTCTGCTAAGATTTGTCCATCAAATCCAGCAACTTGATTAAGTGTATTTTGGCTAAACTTTGCCATCTGCGTCTCCTATGCTGTCTCGCATCTATCTACCTGCTATCTCGCATGAAGTAGATTGAGTTATTAATATTGTATTTATGCTTTGGCGTACAAAACTAAATCAGTATTGCCACCAACAAAACTCTTACCAATAAATTTTGACCCATCATTTGTAAAACTCATAGGTCTCATAGACCCACTACTAGCAAACGGTATTGTTTGTGATTGTACATATATACCTGATCCTAACTGTCCTATAAAAACTCTACCTTGTCCATAAGCGCCTGCTAAAGGAACCTGACCATGCATTATAATAATGTTATGATCATCCTTGTTTGCCTTCATTGAAACACCACTTGCTTGGAGAGTTTGTCCATCTAAATCATCTACAGGTTGAAATGTTGTTGTATGTGACCATGTACCACCTGATTTTTCAAATCTAAATGCGGCTCCAGTACCAAATGCTTTTAAAGCACTTATAACTACTGAATCTCCTGTAGTATTCATTTGTACCTGTATGCCAAAACTTTCATCATTTTGTGCTGGTGTAACAGGAGATTGTAAAGTAGCAGTCAAAGACCATGTACCACCTGATTTTTCGTAAATGTATGCTCTGCCTTCATTTGTGTATGTTGTACCATCAACAGCATATGCTCCCGCAATCAATGCATCACCTGCAGTGTTAAAGTCTGACGCATCTCCAAAAGCAGTATTATCGCCTCCGTCTGTAATTGCTTGATCAAACGACCAAGTACTTACACCTGTTCTACTTGATATTTCTAAAGTACGAACAAGAGGTGATCCGCCGCCACCTGCTTTTCCTTGTGCAAGAACAACATCTCCATTTTGATTTATCTGACCATGCATACCAAATGCATCATAAGTTCCTGTAGGACCGATCAATGTTTGCAAAGACCAATTGTTTGCAGTAGGAGCATAATAGATATGAAGATCATCAACACCAGATGCAGTTGACGGAAGTGAAGGACTAGCAACCGCATAAGTTCCGTTTTTGTCTATAAATGTAGTTTCTCCTAATCCTTCTAAAGCAACTGTTCCTGTTTCTACTGCTGTTGCTGTAGAAAAACTAGGTAAAGTATTTCCTGCCATGCCCTCAATAAACACACGCCCGTTTTGTGTCAACCCTGTACCAACAGAACTACTAAAACTAGAATCTCCTAAAATAATAGCATCAGCCTGATCACCTGCAATTGCAACCCCACCATCTATTAAACTTGTTGCAACAAGTTCAGTATCTTCTAAGACATAATCTATAAATATCGGTAGATCACTAGAAAATCCTTTGCTACTTAAAGATGCAAACGTAGTTGTAAAAGGCATTAGCCGAACCTTGTAGCACTTCCTAACACATCATATGTTGGAGTAGCATCTAATTTAACTATAGTAAATGTAAAAGATGACAAACTACTCGCCGCTGTTGTAGGTGTACTATTATTTACATACTTAACTGTTTGTGTTACACCATCAATGCTAACTGTATTGACGTTATATGCTGTTGTTCCGTTCTTCATTACAAACACACCTGTAATTGATTTACCAACAGGTAGTAATGTATCTAATGTTGTACTAGCATCACCTCTAAAATCAAGGTCTGCATCTTGCGTTGCATCAACTGTTTGATATCTAACAGAAAAGTCATTAAAGAACATATATTGATTAGATGTAGTTGTTGTAGTAAGTTCTACGTCATCAAAACCATATCCTAAAGCAACATTAGCAGTTAAAACATTAGTTGTTTTATCATACTCAAACCCTGCTTGTCCACCAAACAGACCTGCATCGTTAAACTGTACGTTTGTGTTAGCACCACCTGGATTACCTGTACCAGCACCACCTTGTGCTACCCAAGTAAGTGATCCTGCTCCATTTGTTTGCAGAACATATCCATTTGTTCCACCAGTAATTCTAACATCAGTTACTACTCCTAAATCAGTTGATCCATTAACATCTAATCCTGTTAATGTACCTACAGAAGTAATATTTGGTTGTGCCGCTGTATATACTGTACCTGCTACAAGTGCGTTTGCTACTTGACCTGATACATTTGCGCCTGCTACTGAGTTAGCAACTGCGGCAAATGGTACTTCACCAGTTAAATTAGCGCCAACTACATTAGATAATCCACCACCATCTCCTGTAAAAATACCTGCTGTACTTGTAACATCGCCACCAATAACAATATTGCCACCAATATCAACATTAGCAGGCATAGCAACGTTACCTGATACATTATTAAATGTAAATCCTGAGTTACCACCAAAACCACCGGTTCCGTTGTTAAACTGAATGTCTGTATTTGCACCACCTGGTGGATTAGAAGAAGGTGCCGCAGTATATACACTTAGATCAATAGGATCTACTGTAACTGTTTGTGTAATTGACGTTTCAGTTACGTCTAAAGTGATTGGTTCAACAATTATGTTTGCTGTAATTGCTGACATTATTGATACCTAACTATAAATCCTAAAGGCTCTTTACTTTCATTAGTTAAGCCACTGACTCCATCTGTACGTTGTATGTTTATAGTAATAATTGCTAAAACTGAAGGATCTGCTTTACCGTTTACTAATGGCACAGTAGGTCTGTCATTTGTACCATCTGTTAAGTCATTTGGTACATACAAGTATGCTGTACCTCCCGCACCACTAACAATTGCTGTTGCTAATCCTGTTGGATCTGTACCTTGAGGGCTATCCAATGTAATGTTACCTAAATCAATCTGACCTAAATCATCATTATATGTAACTGTATCAACAGAGTAGTATGTTACAGAAGGAGCAAGTGTCCATGCAGTAATATCAACGGGTGTTCCACCTGCATCTGTAAAGTTTAGTCCTATTGTGTATGCTTCGCCTGTGTAAATTTCTAGGCATTGCATCTCGGTCCCGGCGAAGGTGATCGTTTTAGCGCCTGATAATAGTAAACTCATAATTGTTTCCTGTTAATGTTGTATTTATTCATAGTTTATATTTGCATTATAATGCTTTATTTTAAGTACTCGTTCTGTCATCTTTAGTATCATTTAAAACAAATGTTCCAGTTGATATAGTAACTGTTGTTCCAGGTGTAAGTATTCTCAAAACAACACCAAATCCGTCGACGGCATTGTTGATCCCTGTGCCACCAACCTCAATCGAAACGTCATTAGGAACATTTGCATACAAAGGATAAATCACATTAGTATTATCTCTAACAGTCATTGCGTAATCAGGGTCGGTTACAAAATGACCAAAAATATCTACTTGCACAAAACAATCTTGGTCAGGTATCATAACAGACGAATACCTTGTTTTAATTACGTTTTTTGGATCAGCAATAAAACGTCTTCCATCTAGTTTCATTTCAGCAAATTCTATGGGCCATACAGGTGACGCTCCGCCACCTAAAGTTTGATTTGATCCTCTTTCCCATTGAGAACTATAAGGTGGTTGTGTTGGTGCTGTACTTGTATCCAAAAATCCATTTAAAATAGAAGCAACACCATTCCACCATGGATTATGATATGCAGTGCTTGATATAACAGTAGAATTACGTGTAATATATTTTGGTTGAGCAAAGTTAGTTGTGAATAAACTGCCTTGAGTTCCTATAGTTGTGTTCCAATTGACAGGTTGAGTGTCTGTTCCACTTGGAGATGGTGTAAGACTAGAAATTGTATAACTATAATAAGCCAGTTCTCTTCCAAATATATTTCCAGCAGCCTGATCAAAACCTACAGAATTGTTTGCAATTGAATTACCTGTAACACCACCGATAACGTTGCCCGAATCTGTACCAGTTCCAATATCAACATTACTATATGTTCCTGAAATTGTCATTACACCATTTGAAATAGCATTTCCTGGTGCTTGATTCATCTCAAACTGTACGTTTGAGTTTATTTGTTGAATATAAGTGTCAGCAAGTAAATCACCAGAATCAGTAGCAACCAATCTTAGTGTTCCACCTGGTATTAAAAAATCAAAAGCAGGACTAAAGTCTATAGTGTTACCTGTACTGTATGCGTTGTTAATTTCAAATTGTTGGAATGTACTTGTACTAGGTCCGTCCCATATAACTAAATTACCTGCAGGACCTGTAACACCCTGCGTTTCGTTTTTTGCAGTTGTTGACCAGTAGTATTCTCCATCTAATAAGTCATTCATATAGAATGTAACAATAGTATCTGCTACTCCGTCACCACTTGTAGTGCCTGATGCAACAAAATCTGTTTCTAAAGCAGTACCTGTTCCTGTACCAATGTTGTTTGCTGTAAATATCTCACCTACAGTATTTGATGTTGCACCACATACAGTCCAATCTGTTGTACCAGCAGTTTCTATAATATATTGTTTATGATTTTGTAAAAATCCACCTGGTGCCGGACCAGTATTACCATATGCTTGTCCTAAATCAACTTTATTAGCGCCAACTAATGCAAAATTAGTTGTTCCTAAACTGTTAATACTATACTCTTCACCAATAATTAAGTTTGCTGGATCAACTTTTGATGTTAATGGTTCGCCAGTACCGTTATTTGTACTAGTGTAAAAAATATGACTTTCGGTGTTAGTTGTTGCACCATAATTAATTTCTAAATTTGTAAACAAACCTACGTCAGGTACAGTTGCTTTGATTTGCAATGTATTGATAGATGTAGTGTTATCTAAAAATGTTCTAGGTGCTACAGGGGTATCCATAATGTTTGGATTCTGAAGACCTGTATTTGGACTTGGTGCATATTCTGTTAATGCAAAGTCATCATATACTGTATCGTTATATTCAAATGCTGTAATTCTTGCGCCTAATGATCCATCCTGATATTTTTCTTCTGCAACATTTGCAACTCTAAATAATTTACCTTCGCCACTGTTTAGTAAGTCCCAACCATATACTTCTTGTTTAACACGTATAACATCACCTGCTTCTATCTGTATACCTGAGTAATCAGTTGCAAATGTAATTGTTAAGTCTTCTCTGCTCTGTAAGAGTCTTCTGATACCTAAATAAACAGATTGTACTGATGTATGCACTACAGGAAAGTCTACGTCTAACTTGTTTACGGCTTCGTTAGGAGACATAACTGCTGGAGCATAGTCTACAAGATTAATTAGTTGATAATCTGTTTGATCTCGTACAGATTCGTTAGGATACGCAACTTCTAACTGATTAAATGTTTCGTTTAGATTGATAGGAGCAACATTTATGCCCCCTACAAGATTATTAGAGTCAACTAAAAACAGATCAGTAAGTGTTGTATAATCTGTATAACTTTGATTTATAATAACACGCCATTGTGCAGAAACTTCATTGTATTGCAACCAAGAATCGCAACTATCTACTAATATTTGTAAATTTGTTAAACAATCGTTACCTGTAGCAATAGGTCCGTTAATTGAGTAACGATCTTGTGTTGCACTACCTCCTCCTGCTGGAGTATAAGGTAAAGGGTATGTTGAATATGTGTTTAGAGCAGTTAAAGATGCAGTATCAATTGCTGATGCAGGTATTGCACAACCATAACGTGTATTTTGCATATAATCGTTAATTACACTACCTGGCTGTGACAAACTATTTGTAATTCTTGCAGTTATACCACCTAAAGATGTTGTTCCTTTTTCTGCATTGTATTTTACTTTGACAATTGCAAATGCACAGTCACTCATTAAGTCAGTTGCTGTCCAACGTTGACCTGCAGGGATACCTGCGTCTTGCATAATCTGTTGAGCAGTTTGTGATGTATTTTGTCCTGCAGATGTTGCACCATTCTGAAACAAATAGATGTAAATTTGACCTGACATTTTTGTGTCAACTGTTGCTGGCGTAGTATTGTTGATTAATCCAGTAACTACACCATTAGAACCGAACTGTACTTTAAGTCCGTTATAATAAATGTTACTTGTGTCAAAAGTGTAACCACCTGTGTCTGTGACTTCTGCCATAGCAACACAATACCACATAGTTTTGTTATCAGAACTAATTTTTGCGTCTGTAACACTACCACCTATGTATGCACTACCATATACAACGGGTAATTTGTTTTCTGTTGCTGGTGGTAACTGTATTCTTGCACCACCTGATCCGCCTGACTGTCCTTTTGCCATTTGTCGTTTCATTAACAAACGAGATGCGCCAACAGATAAGACTGTTGCACCGATAGCAGTAAAAATCGTTGCCGCTGTACCTGTAATACCTATTGCTGATACTACTGCCGCCGCTATTGCTGTAAAAATTGCCATTCTATGCTCCTGCTACCCAAACTTCTTCTGATTTACGATATCCTAACTTTTCAAATTTAATTTGATCTAAATGTTCTGTTTTCGTAACTGTATACGTTGTTATTTCGTCATTACTCACCATTTTGTCTGCAAGTTTTTGATACATTGATAACATTCTATAACAAGCACTCGTCTGTCGATGCTCAGGCTCGACATAAATTAGCAATTCGTTTAAAACTGTCTTATCAGGGTAAAATATGTTTGCATTCTTTAGTGCAAGTATAATACCTACTAATTGATCGTCTTTTTCTGCAACAATTGCTATGCCTCCACCTAAGATTATATGATGATATAACTTATTGACATATTCTAAGTCTAAATCACCGTAATTCTTAAGATCAAGTTCTACTGCATCATAAAAGTTTTTGACTAAATCAATAACTTTGTCTAAATCAAACTTATTTGCTTCTCTTACTATCATTTGTATTGGCTTCCGCCTGTTCTGCCATTGTCTCTGCCAGCACCGCTGTTACCTGCACTAATAGTTCTCTTAGAATCTGATTCTCCACCAAAGTCAAAGTTGACACCTGCAATACTATACACTTGATCCATGCTTGTATCTGTTGGATTAAATACTTTCCAACTTTCTTCGTTTGTTTTTCTACCTGCTATTCTGTTAGACAAAACATTTACGTAACTGCTCGCCGCTACTGCTACTGTAAATGTATCATCATCACCAGTACGATCTTCTGTAATACCATATGACGTAATGATACCTCTAAATCTGTTGTATGCGTTTGTAATAATGCCTTGATCGTCATAAAAAGCACGTAATGTTTCAACTTCACTACCTCTGATTTTAGTACCTAGTACTAAAAAGATATTATCTGACCCAATACCTGATAATGAGATAATTGTGTCGCCTGCTGTTACTCTTAAATCTTTGTTTTGTGCACCTACTTGCAATAATCCACCTAATGGTGAGTAAACTGTACCGTCAATAGTTTCTTCTTTGTACGCACTACTAAATGTATAAACTGATGTGTCTGTAGGGTCTGCTACATCGTTATAAACAGTAAGTTTTACAAACTCTGCTGATTTAATTTTGCTAGTATTTTGTACTTCTGGTATATTTTGCGTCATATTATGCTGATCCTACCCACTCATATAAATCAAATGAGTCACTAAACTCAATCAATGCGTTATTTGTAGTTGTTCCTGCACTATTTCGTTGATATCCACCTGGCACTAACTTATATGTAGGCATGTTAGGGCAAAACATGTAAAAACTACAGTCATTTCCGTATGTTAAACCGTCACTTATAACACTTGTTGTAATAATATTAGGTCTGTTTGTAATAATTTGTACTGTTGACCCTGTTCCTCTTGTTACTCTTGTAGTAGAAGTAAAGGGAAACGTTTTATTGCCTATTTGAATTAGATCATTAGGTTCAAACATAACTCTTGTTGATCCAATTGCTGGTAATCCAGTTAGTGTAAGTACATTGCCTAAGAATGATTGTACTCTTACACTATTACGTTGTGATTGATTCAATGTACCTTGATATTTAAAGATCCAAGATAGACATGAGTTGTTACTAAACGTAACTACTTCAGGTGTATTTCTATCTAGTGTATCTAATGCTTCCATTAATTGTCTTGCATTGTTGTAACGTAAACTAGCAGGCATGTCTAATGACATACGCCATGGTTGAAACGTAGGTGTCTCTGATGTACGAGGCACTTCGTTACGTGTTGTTTGTATACCTACAACTTTTCTACGATCAATTTGTATACCATTGCAGTTGTCAATGATTGTTTGTAATCCTGCCATAACTAAATCCTATTTTTTCGTTATGTTTTTTAACTCTGACCCATATCCAATTACATACATTAAAAATGTAAGTGGTAAGAACCATAACGATATTAAACTTAACATGTGTCCCCATGTTAAAGATATTGCACCTAAACTAAAAACGTTTAATGTTCCTGCTTGTGGTACTTGTTTTTCACTTGTTATTTTCATTTTCTTCTCCTTGTTAAATTGTTATTAGCCGTAAGGCATTTCGTTTTGTGCCATTTGCACTGTGCCAAGCAATGTTTTACGATTCTCAGCAAACAATTGTGCAACTGACTTAGCATCAACAGCACTAACTGCGTTTGTTATGTATGTGTTGTTGTTAACTGTTTGACCTCCCATTGCACCATTAGGTACAACTGTACCTGATGTTTTAGGTACAAATAGTTCTGGTCCTTCTTCTCCTACAATGTATGGTCGACCACCTGATGCTGGTCCACCTTTTGCAAGTCCAAAGATAGATTTAAAGAATCCACCGATTCCTCCACCTGTGCCACCTGCGCCTCCCATTGCGCCTAGCAATGAGCCCATAAGTTTTTGTACTTGACTTCTGATTAGCATTTCTACCATGCTGTCAAGCAAGTCTTTAAATGATAACTTACCTGTTTTAGCAAAGTTAACAAATGCATCTTCTACGCCTTTTGTAAATGTTTCAAATATATTCTTTGCTTTTGCGGCTTCGTCTGTAGTATCTTCTATAAAACTACGTAATGCTTCGTCCCATCCATGTTCAAATGTACGTGATGCATTGTATGCCGCTTCTCCTAGTCCTTGTTGTGTTTCGATTGCTTCTTGTGTAGCATCTTTGACTTGTTGCATTTGTGCTTTAATTTGCTCAATTGCAACTTGATCAATAACAGGATCTAAGCCTTTTAATTCGTCTTGTAAATCTCTAAGTGTTTCATCTCTTAGTTCTTCTAAGTTTCGTTTAATGTCATCTTGTGATCTTTCAAACTCTGTCATGTTTAACTGATCTAATTCTTTTTGTAGATCATTTGTTCCTGACATAATTTCATCGTTAAAGTCATTAACTGCATCTGTAGCACCCTCTAAACGTTCTGATACATCGATCATAGACTTGTTGATAGCATCTAATGCTTCTCTGTATTGCTCTAAACTGATTGTACCTGCATCGTACATTTTACGCAAGTCTTCTTGTGCTTGTGTTTGGAAGCCTAAGATTCTAACTGCTTCAGCAGAATCATCTAACAATTCTTTTAAAAATTCTTCGTATGTTTGTAGGGCTTTTGCAGTACTAATAACCGATGATTCATTATCCTCAAGTGTTTTTGTTTGATCTTCTATAGAAGATGTAGTATCTTCTATTGAGCCTGCTACTTCTTCTTGTAATTCATCCATCAAGCCTAATTGAACTAAAGTTTTTCTTAACCAACCCCATAATTTTTTAAATTTATCTGTGACCCAATCAACAATACTAAAGCCTGTAAATTTCTCAACAACAAAATCAATAGCAGTAGCAATAGCAAAGAATGCACCTGCTGGTCCTATGAAACGTAAAAGTATTCTTGCAAAACTTGCAAAAATACCGGATATACTAAACAAGATTTGTCCTAATCTTGTAAATGCGTTACCGTTCTTACCTACTGCTTCAGTAATTTTACCTGATCTACCAATCAATGCTCCAAAACTTGCTTTGATTCCTTGCACTGCTCTACTAACGCCTACACCTTTTGTAGATAGAACAGTAAATGCTTTTTGTAAACCATTCATTATTCCTGTAACAGCACGTAAGCCTGCAAATGCACCAATTGCAACACCTATACCTGCTAGTACTTTTAGTAGTGTTTGCAATCCTTCTGTATTGGCTGCTAATGCATCGATAGATGTGGCTAGTGATGCAACTGCTCCAGCAAGCCCATCAAAGACTCCTGTCTCTTCGCCTATAGCACCAAATAATCCTAAGAATGATGCTTTCAATGCAGTAAATGATTCGCCGATTGTTGTAGTTGTTTTACCAAAGTCTGCTTCTACACTACTAGCCATTCTTTGTGTTGCTTGTAAAATAACTTCTGATGTTAAAACACCTTCTTTAGCCATATCACGTAGTTCACCACGTGTTACACCTAGTGCTTTTGCAAACTCACCCATAAACTTACTGTTTGCTTCGTTGATAGAGTTAAATTCGTCACCACGTAAGACACCTGATGCTAGTGCTTGACCGAACTGTCTAATCGCACCTGCGGCTGCACCTGCATCTGCTCCAGATACTTTTAATGCTTGTGAGAATGTTGTAGCAACTTGAGCAACTTGTTGTTGTGTCAAGCCCATTTCTTCTGTTGCTAAAGTAATGTCAGAGAACAAACTTGCAACAGCAGCCAAATCACTACGAGTTTCTGATGCAACTTGTTTTACTATTTCAAGTGCGGCTGCCGCTTCTTGTTCACTGTTTGTAACTGCTTTAAGTCTGTTGTTAAGAACAGTAAACTCATCACCTAAATTGATGATTTCTCTTACTCCAATAGCCGCAAACAATCCTTTAAAAGCAGTTGTTAATCCACCTACTTCTTTTGTTGCAGTACTACTAAACTGTTTAGTTTTCTTTTGACTATCTTTAAGAGCAGAATTAAACTGTTTGTTATCTAACGTTAATGCTACTTTGATATCTTGTGCCATAATTAAATCTTCCTAATGTATTTTTCTGCTTGATCATCAAGTTGTTCAATTGTTGGCTTTGTGAAACCTTGGGGTGCTTGTCTACTGTACCCGTCATTGAGTCTACCTGCGTATGCATAGTTAGACACAATTTTGTTTCCTTTCTTAATTGTTTTATTTCTTGCGTTGCCTGAAGCAACAGGGGTATTTTCTTTTGTAATATCTAAGGCTTCGTCAACTAAGTACGATGGCAAACCCGCAAGTTTATTCATGCGTTTTTCAAATACTTTTGCGTTGATCTTTATCGCCATATTACTATTTACCCAAAATCTCTAATAGTTGATCGTCTGTATAATCTGGAACGGGTGCTTTACCATCTATTTGTTTCTTATGATGATAATGTTCAAATGACATAGCCGCATCCATTATATATAAATCAAAAGTGTCTGCATCTTTTATCACCTGACTTGGAAGCAGACCGTATCTCTTACCTATCCCATCGATTTGCATGATAGAAGCCATCTTTGCAGACTTCATATCAATGCTGTCAGATGTTACTTTCCCAAACGTTCGGTGACCTTTTGAACGACTTTGATCAAAATATTAGTTGGCATCATAGTGTCGCCTTTAATGATCTCTTTGCCTTTCTCGTCTAGTATCAACTCTTTTGCTACACCAATCATATCGCCGATGTTAGGATTTTGATTTTCGATATTTGATGCTAAGTTTGCAAGTTTGATGAAGACTTCCATGGGCTGTCTATCCCATGTATAAAAAGACAATGCTTCGCCGAACTCCGCGACGGTGTCTTTGTCATCTATTAGTACTTCGATTAGTTGGGGTTTTGTTGTAATTTCTGATAGTTTCATTTGTTTTCCTTTAAGTTAAATTGTTGTATTACTATTTAGTCGAGTCATTTTTGTCTAAATCTTCAAGTAATTGATTTAGCAATGCTAGTCTAAATTGTTGTTTTGCTTTAAGTTGACGTACTGTAGCCTGCATGTTAACAAGCATAGGTATCATCTTTGCTTCATCACTGATTAGTGATCTTAGTTTTTCTTCGTCTGATTTTAACCAGACATCATGTGTTTCACTCATTTGTTCACCTTATTTAAGTTGTTAAAAAGTAGAGACGTTGACAATCAACGCCTCTACGATTTGATTTTATTACAAGTTATTAACTAGTAATAGTACCGGTTGTCATATCACCTGTTACAGCAATTTCCATAGGGGAAATCCAAACGGGTGAGTCTGGTGATACAGTTGGAGCGATGGATGTAATATATCCAAGTCCTCTGTACCAATGTGCTCCTACAGTAGGTGTAGTTGCATCACCATTCATTACAAGTACCCACTGAACGTATTG
>CERM01070949.1_pt1 | contig 12384 bp, 10 predicted proteins | sample 530791 | NCBI WGS metagenome assembly CERM01 (sample SAMEA2620970, study PRJEB7988) | marine metagenome | biome: marine biome (ENVO:00000447); feature: surface water layer (ENVO:00002042); material: "saline water (ENVO:00002010), including plankton (ENVO:xxxxxxxx)" | depth 5 m | reverse complement strand
TGGCAAAGGCGACGTTTTTGGTTTCCATATAGAACTCGAACGACCAATCACCGCCATCGCGGCCGATACCGGAATTTTTTGTCCCGCCGAATGGGGCGGGTAAATGTCGGTTGTTCTCTGAGTTTACCCAGATCATTCCAGCCTCAAGTGCATCCGAGATCCGCAATCCGCGTTTAAGATCGTTGGTCCAAAGGTAGCCGGCCAACCCATAGCTGACATCATTGGCCATCGCGATGGCCTCTGCCTCGGTGCGGAACGGTAGCGCGGTTAACACGGGGCCGAAAATTTCCTCTTGCGAGATGCGCATGTCGTTGGTGGCATCGGTGAGCAGCGTTGGAGCAACATAGCAGCCGCCACCCGGGCCATCGATCGTGCGGCCTCCGGTGGCAATGGTGGCACCCTCCTGCTGTGCAATGTCAAAATACGACGTCACTTTTTGCAGATGGTTTGGATCAATTAACGGACCGATGGTCGCGGCGGGATCCAAAGGATGCCCCACGGTAATTTTGGCAGCTTTTTCAGCAACTTTTGCAGTGAAGTCTTCATAAATTTCGGCCTCGACCAGAAGGCGGGACGATGATGTACAGCGCTCTCCGTTCAACGAATATATCATGAATACGGCCGCGTCGGCGGCGCGCTCCAGATCGGCATCTTTAAACACAATAATCGGGTTTTTTCCCCCCAGTTCAAAGTGCACACGTTTCAACGTATCGGCACCTTGTTTCATAATCATCGCGCCGGTGCGACTCTCACCAACAAAAGCGATGGCTTTGATATCTGGATGTTCTGTCAATGCGCGACCGGCATCTTCACCAAAGCCATTGACCATGTTCCAAACCCCTGCGGGTACGCCTGAATTCTCGGCGATTTCGATCAAAAGGCGGGCGGACAGTGGCGATAATTCGGCGGGCTTATGCACAACTGTACACCCCGCTGCCAACGCCGGGGCGATCTTCCACGTCGACAGCATGAAGGGGGTGTTCCAGGGCGTGATAATGCCGACAGGCCCGATGGGCGTGCGCGATGTCACGTTCATTTGTGTGCTGGTAAACAGTGATTTCCCATCTGCGGCAAACGGGGCCTGATCGGCGAAGAACCGGAAATTCTCGGCGCCGCGCATGGCCGCTTTAGACATAAAACGAATGGTTTGCCCGGTGTCCATCGCTTCAATAAAAGCTATTTCCTCGGCTCGGGCGACAATGCCGTCGGCGACCGCGTGCAGGATGTCGCGGCGCGCTTTTCCCGTTACGACGGACCAGTCCGCAAAGGCCTTTTTCGCGGATTTTGCAGCTTGGTCGATTTCGCTCGCACCGCCGCGCGATACTTGAGCCAGAGCGGTGTGGTCGGCCGGAGATTTGGTTTCAAACTGGTCGTTTGACGAAACATCTTGCCCGTCGATACGATGCATGACGCCCTGAGTCCTGAATTTTTCAAGATACTCATGCGCTTTTTTTATATTGATTTCCAATGACATGGATCAAAACCCTTCATTTCTTAGGCGGTCGTGGACGGGATTGTATTTCCAAGAAAATTTCGCATCCATTTCAATGATACTGACCGATATCATAAAGTGTCCGCGTGCCAACTCTTGTTTGAAAAAAAGCTTAGATTCCTTCAAAAGGGTCTCTCCGCTATCCGTTTTTTGCGCGTCGGTGCGCCCCTCTCCTATCCGTAATATCATATCTAAAAATGCATTTTCCGGATGGTTGTCAGCGATCGAATATGCATCGTGCGCCACGGCGCGCACGCGAATGCCCGCTTCGGGAAAAAGGTTTAGATTTAACAGACACAGACGCATTTGGTTGCAGAATGTTTTCAAATTTGCGCGCTGCGCCAGATTGCTGGAATATTGAACTATCAAATGCGGCATCTTGACCTCGACCCTATAGTTACTTAACTTGTTAACTAATTGCTGGAAAGTCAAGGGGGTTGTTTGGTTTGCCCGCTTGTAACCACTGTGTATCAGGAATGTGATGACCAAGAACCCGAGCCTGTATGACCCGACAAGCCGCAGTTTGCCCATCTCGCTGCTGCAAACCCGTGAACTGATCATGGAGGTCGTGCGCCCAATGTTGGTGCGGCACAGCATCACCGAGCAACAATGGCGTGTTTTGCGCGTCATTTCAGAAGATGTCCGGCTTGATGCCAGCACGGTGGCAGCGCGAGCTTGCCTGTTGGCGCCGAGCGTGACCCGGATCGTCAGGGCTTTGGCAAAACGGGGCTTTATCAGTTCCGTACGGGATGTTTCAGACAAGCGCCGGACGGTTCTGCAGCTTACGGAAGCGGGTGACGCATTTCTCGAAAAGGTTTCCCCTGAAAGCGCAGAGATTTTTGCCAAGTTGCGCCGCACCGTCGGTGCAGAGCGATGGGAGCAATTGACGACACTTCTGTCTGATATTCGCTCTGATATTCAAGCGACAGATACAGATCAAAGCGACGCAAAACCCTGATCCAATGCTGACAAAATTTTTGCTGTATCTGCCTCGTCGATGATCAGGGGGGGAGAAAAAATCACATTGGGGCCGGAGACCCGCAGCATCACGCCGGCCTCATAGGTCGCTGTTTGCAATCGCTGAATGGTATGTTTGTCAATTGGGGTTTTCCTTGCGTGGTCACTGACCAATTCCAACGCACACATCAATCCGTGGCCGCCGCGCACGTCGCCGACAAGATCGTATTTTTCTGCAATCTGGCCTAGACCTTTAAACAGCTGAGCGCCGCGCAAGCCTGCATTTGTTTTCACATCCAGGCGCTGGGTTTCTTTTAGACACGCAATCGCTGCCGCTGCGCCCACGGGATGGCCTGAATAGGTATAGCCCGACCCGATTGCTGCGCTGCCACTGGTGTCGGTTTCAAATGTTTCGGCGATCTCTTCGGCAATCATCACCGCGCCAAATGGAAAATAGCCATTGGTTATTGCTTTTGCGATGCAGCTAAAATCCGATTTTACGCCCCAATGACGCGCGCCTGTCCAGTCACCGCTGCGGCCAAACCCGGTTATGACCTCATCTGCGATCAACAAAATGCCGTGCCGAGAGCAAATTTCTCTGACTTTTGGCATGAAACTGGCGTGGGGAGGGATCACCCCTCCGGCGCCAAGAATGGGTTCCATGATCATCGCCGCAATGGTTTGTGCGCCCTGAAAGTTGATTTCATCCTCAAGCGCATTTACGCACAAATCGGCAAGTTTTTCTGGATCGGTTTCATTGAACGGGTTGCGATAGGTATAAGGGGCGGGGATATGGAAGCATCCAGGCATCAGGGGTTCATACTGGCCGCGAAAGTTTGTGTTTCCGTTGACTGAGGCACCGCCCGTATGGGTGCCGTGATACCCTTTCTTGAGACTGAGATATTTAACACGACCCTGTGCGCCGCGCAATTTGTGGTATTGGCGCGCAAGTCGCAAGGCGATCTCGACACTGTCTGATCCACCCGATGTAAAAAATGCCCGCGTTAGCCCGTCTTCGGCAAAAAACTGGCTCAGCAAATAAGACAGCTCGATCACGGCGTCATTGCTGGTGCCCCGAAAAGTTGAGTAATAGGGCAACGTGTCAAGTTGTCTGGCAATGGCATCTTTAATCGGCTGACAGGAAAACCCTAAGTTGACGTTCCACAGTCCGCCCACAGCATCGATTACGGTATGTCCGTCCACATCGGTAATGCGTACCCCCTCGGCTTGGGTCACGATGGTGGGGGCGTTTTGCTGACTGTCTGCCGGATGCGCCATAGGGTGCCACATGTGGCGGGCGTTATGTTCTTTGAGAAAGTTCTCGTTCTTCATTCATTTGCTCCAATTTCAGATGCCGCTTTGCTATGTTCATCCCATACGTCATCCAGCTTGGTAGGCACGCGGCCGCCCCAGTGCGCCGTGATGGATCGGGCCGCGATGATGAGTTGGCTTTTGATGGTGTGGTCGAGACGCGCATTTATCCTGTATGCCGGGGCTGCGACGGCAATGGCGCCTGCCACTGTACCACTGTCGTCGAACACCGGCGCGCCAATGCCGTGTACCCCGGTTTCAAATGTCTGGTTTGCGATGCCAAACCCTGTTTTGCGCGTGTTTGTAAGACGCTCTTCAAGGTCCTGGGGGGTCGTCACTGTGTGCTCGGTGAACCGCGCAAGCGGCGCATAGCTTTGCTGCCGCAGCGTGTCGCCTGAAAACGCAAGCACTGCAAGGCCGGAGCCGCTTGCATGCAGCGGAAGGGTCTTTTCGTTAACCACGACGCCGGTGCTATGCGCTTGGGACGTTTGACGGGCCAGTGTCACTAATTTGGCGCCCTGTAAAAGCGAGGCATGGGCGGTCTCGCCGGTTGTTTGTGCTAAAATGGCCAAGGGCTGTTTCACTGATACGGCCCTTGGCACCGTGGCTTCGCGCAGTCGGCTAAGCGGCAAAACCGCCGGTCCCAGTCTGTAGTGTGATGTCCTTGGATTCTTTTCGATGAATCCACTCTTTTCGAGGGCTGACAGATGCCGGTAGACGGTTGCTTTGTCACGTGCGGCAGCTCGGGCGAATTCGGATAGGCCCAATTCAGGCGTCTCGGACGAAAAATAATTCAAGAGTTCAAGCGCTTTAGTGACGGTGCTCATAGGGCGGATTTAAAGACCTATTTTTGGTAACAGAGAATAAAAAAAGTCAGATAGCAAATGACAGATAAAACAATGTGGTGCAAGCTTAATTGAACTATTGGTTCATTTATTGAACCAATACATCACTGAAATCTGGTTTATACAGGTCTGCTTTAACAGTTTGAGAGAGGGTTGTTTTGGGTGCCGCACCGCCGATGAAACGGCCACCTCGCGGACAGAGATTGAAATAATATGTCTTGTCATAGATATTTTTTTATGCGCAACTTTGAAAATAATAGGCAAAAAATTGGATGTATACGTCATGACTGACGGCATTTTAAAGCTTGATACGGTTCCTGCCGGGGCCAGTTCGGTCGCCATAGCGACCCAACGGCTTTCTCGTTTGCTGACCGGTCAACTGGGAACACTTTTGGCGCAACAGAGCAACCTTAGTCTTGTTGATTGGCGGATTTGTGTGGGATTGGCCGATCAGTCCTGGATCAGTCAAACTGCCTTGGTTGGGTTTACGAAAATGCAACAGGCCCAGGTCAGCCGCTCGCTGTCAATGTTGGAGCGGCGTGGCTTGATCAAAGCCAGCCGCAATAAAACCGATCGCCGGATCCGGCAATTTGCGCTGAGTGATCAGGGCAGGGCGCATTTCCATCAGACATTGCCGGTGGTCGCCGCATATTGTCAGGGCGTTGATCAGATTCTCACTGACAGTGAACTGACGTTGTTTTTGACGCTAGCTGAAAAAATTGCCAATGCATCTGTTAAGGATCAGGCGTCTTTAAATCGAGGTTTGGAAGAAGCAGTTTTGTAACAAAACCGGAGACAGGCACAAAGATGTTTGGGACGGTCGATACCATTGAAGGAGGACAGAGATGATGAAAATAGGAACGAAATTCACGGCCGCTATTGTGGGCAGTATGATGTTAGCCTCAAGCCTAGTACAAGCTGCAGACTGGCAACCTGATGGAGATATCCGGTTACAAATCGGGTTTGGTGCCGGCGGGTCTACGGATGTGATGGGACGCGTCTTGGCAAAGACCATCGAAGAACAGACAGGCTGGAATGTGATTGCTGAGAACAAAACTGGTGGTGGCGGCATGGCAATGTTCACCATGATTTCGAAAATGCCAAAAAATAACAATATTGTTGGGCTTGGCGTGAATATGCCGGTTATGATCAATCTGGTCAAGCGACCCGACGATGTAGCGTTTAATCTCGACAGCTTTGACTATCTCGGCACTATGGCGCGGGCACAACTGGCCCTGATTAGCCGCGCAGATGCGCCCTTTAACACGCTTGCAGAGATGGTTGCCTATTCAAAAGCAAACGACGGCGTTGCGGTAGGGTTTGGCGCGGCACCGCAAAAACTGTTGATGGAAGTGGTGAATAAACAGGATGATGCGGGCTTTCGTTTTGTCTCTACCAAAGGTGAGGCTGAGACCCAAAAACTCTTGCTGGGGGGGCAAATTCTGGCTGGGTTCTCGGCCGGGACCCATGTGCCCTATCTCAAGTCTGGCGACTTTAAGATGATTGCCGTGGGCAACAATGCCCGACATAATTATGCGCCAGAAACACAATCCTTCGTCGAACAGGGGTATAATGCTTATGTTGATCCCTATTGGTTCATGGCAATGACAGCGGGCACTGACCCTGCAGCGACCAAGGCGATTACAGCGGCAGTCGCGGCGGCGGTCAATTCGGATGCTGTGGCAGAAATTGTGGCAAATGCGGCCTCAAGTGCACCATTAAACCTTGGACCGGAAGGCACAAAAAAAATGTTGGTTGATGGGATTGAGAACGTAAAAGTCCTGTTTGGGCAATAATATTTATCGAGGCATCACCAGCTTTATGGTGGTGCCTCTCACAGAAGGCCGGGGTGGTTTATCTTGACAAAATCCGCAGACCGAGCATCGGGTGCATTTTTTTCAATATTTGGACTTTTGCTCTATTTCTACATAATTCCCAATCATATTGAACCCGTCGATACCGGTTGGGTCTATCCCAGTACGATCCCGAATGCGGTTGCGATCATTCTCGTCCTCTCCGGCACCGCAGTTTTCTGTAAACCAACACGCCATTGTGCCCGCCCCGCCAGCGAAGTTGCCCGTGCCGGACTTTTTCTGGCGGTGCTTTGTTTCGGGATTTGGCTCATTTCAAAGGTTGGGTTTATCTGGGCCGCACCTGGTGTTGCGGTCGGGCTTATGGCGTTGATGGGGGAGCGCCGTGGATTTTGGCTGCTGATGGGCGCTGGTGCGACACCGGCGGTTATCTGGCTGTTAGTCGACGTGCTGCTTGATCGCAGTTTACCTTAGATGCAGATAAAACGATGGTAGATTTTTCAACAATTCTGGCGGGCTTTGGCGATGCGTTCACTCTGTGGAACCTGAGTTTTGTCCTTTTCGGAGTTGTTGTCGGCCAATTCGTTGGTGCAGTACCCGGTATTGGACCGGTGATGGCGATGGCGATTGCAATTCCCTTTACCTTTGGCCTGGATACTTTGCCGGCTATCGCTTTTTTGGTTGGGGTGAATAAAGGGGGTTTGGTCGGTGGGGCAATCCCGGCTGTTTTGATGAATACGCCCGGTACGCCAGACGCGGCCGCAACTGCGCTTGACGGCTATCCGTTAGCCAAGAAGGGCAAGCCGTTGAAAGCCACTAAAATGGCCCTGTTTTCATCTGTGACCGGTGATACGTTCAGCGATGTGGTTCTCATCACGGTCTCAGCCCCTCTGGCTGTTCTTGCCCTTAGGATGGGTCCGGTTGAAGTTTTTGCGCTGATGATTTTTGCGTTTTCAATCCTGTCGGGCTTGATCGGACAGTCCTTGGTGAAGGGGGTTATCGCAGCCGCACTTGGCTTGCTGGCGGCATCAATCGGGGCAGATCCAGAACATTATACTCCGCGTTTAATCTTTGGCTATTACGAAGTTTATGACGGTTTGCCACTGGCTTCTGTCGCGATTGGCATGCTGGCAATTTCCGAAATTATACGGCGCTTGTCGCAAATGCGCGGTCACGTACAACCAGCCATTATTATTGACGAGACTGGCAACAAGGATGACCGGCGGGTGACGTTTGCGGAATATTGGGGGTGTCGGTTTACCATGCTGCGCGGGGCCATGATCGGCACAGTGTTGGGGGCCCTTCCGGGGATTGGGTCAACCGCTGCTGCATTCATGTCTTACGCGACGGCCAAGGCCAGTTCCAAAGACCCTGAAAGCTTTGGTAAAGGGAGTTTGCACGGAATAGCCGCAGCAGAATCTGCAAATTCTGCCGTTGTTGGGGCGAACCTGATCCCCCTGCTGACGCTCGGTATTCCCGGCAGCGTTGGCGCAGCTTTGATAATCAGTGCTTTTATGATCCATGGTGTGCAACCGGGCCCGCTTTTGTTTATTGATCAAGGCCGGCTTATCTATGGCTTGTTTGGCGCGATGGTTATGGCAAATGTGATTAATCTGCTGATTGGTCAAATCGGATTGCGGGTTTGGATAAAGGTTGTCTCAGCACCTGAATCGATGATTTTTGCCTCGGCTTTATTGCTGTGCGTCGTTGGGGTCAGCATGGCCACTGGCGGTTTGTTCGGTGTTGCGGTGATGCTGGTTTTTGCCGCGCTCGGGTATATTATGACGGTCTTTGGGTATTCTGTAGTGATTTTCATTATTGCATTTTTCCTGGGCCCGCGTTTTGAGATGTCTCTGTCCCAAAGTCTTGCGATTACCAACGGTGATCTGAGCAAAATCATTGATTACCCAATCGCGCTGGCTTTGCTGTTGCTGGCCGCAGGATCGGTTTGGTGGCTGACATGGAAGAGTCCAAAAGCCACAGAAGAAATAACAGGCGATCCCACCAGCCACAAATGATAGCTGGCAGAGTATTTGCGGGCCAAAGGCTTGTTTCACTCAGGGCAGAGCCAGATAAGATAAGAAAAGAGAACAGAATGAGCAAGAATATCCTCTTTATCATGTGTGACCAATTGCGGTTTGATTATCTGGGCTGTGCCGGCCACCCACATTTGAAAACGCCACATATCGATGCGCTTGCGGCGCGCGGTGTGCGTTTTGAACGCGCTTATGTGCAATCGCCCATCTGCGGACCAAGCCGGATGAGTTTCTATACCGGTCGCTATGTGCGCTCTCATGGGTCAACGTGGAACAATTTTCCTCTGCGGGTGGGCGAGATGACGCTTGGGGATCATATGTCTGAACTTGGGGTCCGCACGGTGCTGTGTGGCAAAACCCATATGGCGGCCGATATTGCTGGTATGCAGCGCCTTGGGATCGATCCTGGATCGGGAATCGGCAATAAGATCGCCGAATGTGGATTTGAAGTGTTTGATCGTCTTGATGGCTTGCACCCCGATGGGGCCAAACAGCCAAGTCATTATAATTCTCACCTTGAAGAACTGGGTTTTGAGGGCCCCAATCCTTGGGAACAATGGGCAAATTCAGCCGAAGGAGATGATGGAGAGCTGCTTTCGGGCTGGTTGATGTCCCATGCCAACAGGCCCGCCCGGGTGGCTGAAGAGCACGGCGAGACCACCTATACAACCAGCCGCGCGATTGAGTTTATGGAAGGTGCTGGCGATACCCCTTGGTGTTTGCATCTCAGCTATATCAAGCCCCATTGGCCCTATCTTGTGCCGGCACCCTATCACAATTTGTACGGCCCAGAGCACGTCCAGCCGGTGGTACGCTCTGAGGCCGAAAAGCAAAGCCCACATCCGGTGTTGGCGGCTTATCATCAACATCGGTTTTCACAAGTGTTCTCCCGCGAAGAAGTACGGGCGCGGGTCATCCCCGCCTATATGGGTTTGATTGCCCAAATCGATGATCAGATCGGTCGGTTGATGGCTTGGATGGATGAAAAACAGCTGAGCCAAGACACGCTGATCGTGTTTACCTCAGATCACGGCGATTATCTGGGCGATCACTGGCTGGGGGAAAAAGAACTGTTTCACGACCCCTCAGTCAAGGTTCCGATGATCGTTGTGGATCCGTCCAAACCGGCAGATGTGACCCGTGGCAGTGTCAATGCAGCCTTGGTTGAGGCCATTGATATGGTACCAACCTTTATCGACTGGATGGGGGGGGCGCCAAAGCCAAATATCGTCGAGGGTCGATCGCTCTTGCCACTTTTGCACGGGACGTCGAACGTCAAATGGCGTCAGATTACGATTAGTGAATATGACTATTCAATGCGCAAAGCCCGTAAAATACTGGATCAGCCGGTGTCGGATTGCCGGGTGGTCATGGTATTTGACGGGCGCTGGAAGTACATCCATTTTGAAGGATTTCGCGCGATGTTGTTCGACACTGAAAATGATCCCGATGAGCTTTGCGATTTGGGGGACGTATCGTGTTACCCCGAACATGCCGCGCATCACTCACGGCTGGAGGCTGCGTTAAATACATGGGCGCGCGGGCATCACAACCGCGTGACCACAACCGATGAAGAGATCAAAACCCGCGCAGGGTCCGAGTTTTCACGCGGGATCTATATTGGCTTTTGGGACGAAGATGATGTGTTGCAGGCCAAGCGCAGCAACAGCGGCGAGGGCGGCAATTAGCGTCGAAAACCAGTTGCCTTGTAAATCACTGTGATCCGTAGTTCAGATCAGAGGGCAGCGGCGGATGGTCCACTGCGGATCCGTTGCCGCATCATTTCGGTGGCGTGATCAAAACGTTGCATGTTTTGTTCCGAGCGGGCGCTGACCTGTGCGCCCTCTGCCAGCGCCAGTGCGGCTGCGGCCTCTTTACTTGGATCGCAGACGTTGCAAATACTGCCGTCTTGGGCGGCGAGGGCAAAAACCTCTTGCAACCAGGCCAATGTCTGCCCCCGAAAGTCGGCAATTTGCCGAAGTGTTTCCTCAGTCAGCGTATCGCGGCCCATTGACAGGGCCACACAGAGGCAAAGTGTATCGCCCCCGTTCAAAGCGGTTCTGTAAAGGTCGAGAAACCCTAGAATTCGGTCGCCACTGGAGTCCAGGTCTTGGTCTAACTTCGCCAGTTTTTTGGCAATTGCCCCTTTGTAACGCGTCATAAGGGCGGTGATTAGATCGGTTTTGGCTGGAAAATGATAATGGATACTGGCTGTGCGGATACCAACGTGTTTGCTCAGATCTGCATAGCTAAAGCCGTCATGACCATGGCGCCTTGCCGCCCATTCGGCGGCGTCAAGAAGTACGGTTTTTGTATCTGCCTTCACCATGGCCTCAAGTCTCCAATCTCATGACAACATCCTCGGCTGCAGTCAAAGCACCTTCCAGAAAGCCCCCAAATTGCGACGCAATTTCGGTTGACCCCATGATCAGTTTGCCCTGCCAAAGATTTCGCAGCGCGCTTGGCAGGCCATAACGGGGATGCCCCCCTAGTGCTTGGTGGTCAAGGGCAGAGGCAGTTTGGGGCGCATATGCCCAATCGCGCAGCTCGGTTTTCTGCGGTTTGAGCGCCTCAGGACCGAACAGACGGCCCAATTGCGCGATGCTGGCAGCGCGCAGGGCATCGCTTTGACCGTCGCGCTGGGCTGCAGGCACGCCGATAAACCCAAACAAGGCACCGGGTGAGCCGTCCATTGCCGACGCGTCATGAATTTCCACCATCGGGCCGTGTCGACTCATGGCATCGCCTGACAGTCCCTCGTCGCGCCAGAACGGGCGCGCGTAAGTGGCCACAAATTTGGCCTGTCCGCCCATCCATGTGGGGATGTTGATCAGCGATTGCCGGACGGCTGCATCAAAATCAGGCGTGATTTTAATCGTTGCAATCACCCGTGGTGGGATTGCCAGTACAATTTGCCCTGCGGTGATCGTATCGCCATTGGCAAAGGCGACGGTGCCGGACTGATCGATTTCAACAACCGGCGCATCAAGTTTCAGCCGCGCCGGGGCAATCTGTGACGCAAGAGCTGTGACCAGCGCCATCATGCCGCCCTCAATGCGGTACGAGCCCTCCATCGATGCATAGCCCACGCCCCGCTGGACCGCGCCGTTTTCGTCTTCGTATGACAAGTTGCCTGCGGCGTGTTGCGAAAAGACCGTCAACCCCAGCCGTCGGGTTAAAGTGTCCATACGCGGTTGGCCGGGCCAAAACCATGAGGGGCCAAGATCAAATGCAGATCCGCCATCGCGTAGCACGTCAATACGCCCACCCAAACGATCGCGGGCCTCGACAAGCAGAAAGTCTCGGCCCGCTTGTTGCAGTTTATCGGCTAAGGCAAGCCCAGAAAGACCACCGCCGACGATCAGAATATCGGTATGCATTAGAAAGCCTCTGATTGGGGCCGCAGATCAATTTCATGCGACCAGACTGATTGGGGTTGATTTGCAATCTGCCAAAAGGTTTCGGCGATATCGTCTGGTGACATCATCTTTAAGGGGTCCATCTTGTGCAAGGCACGGCTCTGGGCGGTGTCGACAATACCGTCCAGAATAATATGAGCGACATGGATGCCGGCTGGCTGGAATTCACGTGCAAACGACTGCGTCAACCCCCTCAAAGCGAATTTAGCGGCAGTGAATGCGGCAAAATTTGCGCCGCCGCGCAGGCTGGCGGTTGCCCCTGATACCAGGAAAGAACCACCACCACCCCGCACCATAGGCTGGAGAGTGCTTTGTCCAAGAAGCACGGCGCTAAGGGTCATTGCACGCCAACTGTCAATAAAGTCGCTTTCGGTCAATTCCAGAAAAGGCCTAATCACCAGATGAGCCGGGTTGTGTACCACGATTTTTGGCGTTCCGTAGGCGGAAATCAGCCCGGAAATAACCGATCTGACGGCGTTTGCATCCGTCAGATCACAGGCGCGGATATCCAGA
>CERM01060535.1_pt1 | contig 12402 bp, 19 predicted proteins | sample 530791 | NCBI WGS metagenome assembly CERM01 (sample SAMEA2620970, study PRJEB7988) | marine metagenome | biome: marine biome (ENVO:00000447); feature: surface water layer (ENVO:00002042); material: "saline water (ENVO:00002010), including plankton (ENVO:xxxxxxxx)" | depth 5 m | reverse complement strand
TTTGGTAACCTCAATCGTCTATTAGGTAGACGGTTAATGATTAGTACCGATGAGTTTATGAAGCAGCAAGCTTTTAGAACTACTGTCAGTAAAAAACTAATAGAGCGTTACTTAGACGAAGGTTCATCTTTTACAGAAGCCTTACAAAAAGCAAATGTACAATCAAAAAACATTATTGATAAGCATATTGATGATATGGCAAACAACATACAACCTGTTCAAGGTTCTATTGCTGCTGAAGCTTTAGAAGAAGCTAATGTTGTTACATTCCAAAATGCTATGGCTAAGGATGTGTTTGGTGATTTAGGTAGAGCAGGTACAACACTGCGTAATAAAGCACCTATATTTACACAGCTTTTACCCTTTATACGGACACCAAGTAACCTTTTAACATTTATAGGTGATCGCACACCAGCACTACAGATGACTTCTAAGAGCTTAAGGGAAAGGTTAAATTCACCTAACCCCCAAGTTGCTGCTGAAGCAGAAGCTGCTATGGCTTTAGGCACGATGATGTGGGCAGGTGTTTTTATGATGGCTGGATCAGGTATGATTACAGGCCAAGGCACTACAGATCGTAACAGAGCTAATGTAGAAAATATGTCAGATCAATTCCTACCTTACAGTATTAACGGTGTAGGTATAAGACGTTTAGACCCTGCTGCTCGTTTTGCAATGGTTGCAGGTAACATTAGTGATCAGATCATGTACGGTACAGAGCAAAATGTTCTTGAATCTTTTGCTTCTTACGTATTTGCTGGTGCAAAAACAATGTTAGAAATACCAACACTACAAAGTCTTAAAGGTATTATAGAGTTTGCAACTGGAACTGGTGGTAAAAACGAAGGTGAAAGTAAAACAAAGCAAGCTGCAAAAGGTATAGCTAGACACGTACAAGGTTTTATGCCTTATTATCGTTTCGTAGAAGAAGTACATTTTGCTGAAGGCAACGAGTTATTTCAAAACGAGCTTCGAGATATTGAAGGCATTCTAAAAGGTAAACCGCATCTTCTAAATTGGGATAATACAAAGTATTTAGCTAACACTGATCAACGTAGAAGTCCTCTCGATGGTCGCCCTATTGCTAAAAATCCTTACTTAGTAAATTACTCAGGTTTGACTAAAAAAGAAGTTAAGCGTGAAGAAGCAAACGAGCTTTTGTATCAAACTAATGTTGATGAAATGCGAAGATTAGGTATGAGCCTTACACCTCCTGTGTCTAAACACAGCGCATGGGGTAGTGTAGATATTAAACGCCTTGAATATAATGACGGCATTGAAATATTTGGTATGCCTTTTCGTAAAGGAAGAAGCTGGTATGATGTTTATCAAGAACGTGTAGGTACAATAGAGATTCCTATAGGAAACACTAAGATGACGCTAAACGAGCGTATTGATGACTTTATTAATAGTCCTATGTACGCAGAGCTTCGTGACCCTGTATTCGCTAAACAATGGAACGATAAAAAAACCAGAGCTTCGGAAATAAAACGTATTATTAATGAATACCGAGCTGCTGCTGCAACAGAAGTTTCTTTTGCTTTAGTAGATAATCCAAAGTTTCGAGCAATATTACAGCATCACGCAAACCGAACTGATAAGCAAAAACTATTTAACTAGGAAAAACAAATGGCAAATTCATACACAGAATACACTGCAAGCTCGGTCACTACCTCGACCCAGTTTGTTACGCCTAGCTACATAACAGGCAGGGGTGCTACAGACATCTCAGTGACAGTCGGTGGTGTAACACAGGCAAGCAGTGCTTATACTTTAACTGGCACTAACATCACCTTTGCGTCTGGTAGTCTTCCTACAGATGGTGCAAAGATACGCATCACTCGCTCAACAAGCCAGAATGCTCGTATCAACACTTACTCTGAGAACACCATACTGACCTCAAGTCAGCTTAACACTGACGGTGATCAGTCTTTCATGATGTCTCAGGAAGCTCTTGACCAAGCAGCGAGTACAGACTTTGGTGCTCAAACATTCTACACTTCAGGTACTAGCACACCTTCATCAGCTACAGCGGGTGACTTATTCTTTAATACTTCTACAGGAATATTACAGGTATATACTGGCAGTGCTTTTGAGTCTGTAAATAACAGAGGCACTAAACAAACCTTTGCTATCTCTACAAGCACTACAACCTTTGCACCGTCAACTCCTGTTGATGATAATACGCTAGTCTTCCTAAACGGAGTCTTACTTGTTAAAGGTGCTGGGAGTGCTGGAGATTACACTACATCATCCACACAGGTTACTTTGAATACTGCGGTGTCCTCTGGTGTTGTAGAGGTTGTGACGTTTCCTAATGCAACTAATGGTACTTTTACAGGCACTGTAACTGCTGGAGGTCTTTCTTTAGGTGATGGTCAAAGTATTTACGTTGGCGCTAATAATGACTTAGAGATTGTCCATCGCAATGATGGTTCACAAACAACAGATATTTTAGAAACAGGTGGCGGTAATTTAAGGATAGCTGGTAGAGCTATTGAGATTAATAACGACTCTGGCATAAATGAATATCAAATTGTTCTTGACGGTACTGGCACAACCAATAAGGCCAAACTTTTTTATGGACAGCCTTCAAGTAGTAGCGACTATAAAATAGCTACTACAGCTACAGGTATAGATGTAAAGGGCACTGTAACTGCTGATAGTTTAGACTTCTCTGGCAACACTACAGGTATTAACACCTCGCCTTTAGAAGCAATTAAACTACCTGAAAACTCTAAGTTACAATTTTCTGATACCTTTCAAATTGCACATAGAACTTTTAGCAACGTCCCTTACGCTTACATATCAGAAGTAGGCAGTGGAGGCTTAAGACTTGAAGGTGCTAGTGTTAGTATATTTACAAATGATAGTTCATCCGATGGTGCAAGTTTCGATGTGCAAAGGCTTAACGCAAGTGCTGGTGCAACAGGTAACGTAAAACTGTATTACGGCAATGAAACTAACTATGCTAATCATAAGTTTGAAACTACAAGCACTGGTGTAAATGTAACAGGCACTGTAACTGCTGATGGATTAACGCTAGGCGATAACGAAGCCGCTACATTTAACGGCAACCTAGAAATAAAATCTAATGGTACTGATTCTTCAATAACTGAAACTGGTAATGGTTCTTTAACTATTAAAGGCGAAAACTTCGTAGTTAAAAACGCAAGTAATCAAAACTTAATTGTTGGTTTATCCAGCTTGCAGTTGTTTGGTGATGGCGAACGAAGAATGCAGACAGTTTCAGCAGGAATAGCAGTTGAAGGTACTTCTAGTCAAGGTGGTCAATTAACTTTAAGAGAAGCTGACTACGATAATGCAGGTGAGCATAAAGTAACTTTTAAACCCGCAAGTGATAATTGGGCTGGCAATTATGAAATAACTGTACCTGTTACTGGCAATGCTTCAATGGTTGTCGCTGATAGCAGTGGTAATGTGAATGTAAACGGCACTGTAACTGCTGATGCCTTAGACATTGATGGTGCTGTTGATGTAAATACCAGCAACGGTAATGTTGACTTTGATATAGGTTCAGGAACATTTACCATTACAAGTACGAATACTGGCGATCAACTTTTACTTACTAACACAAACACTGGAAGCGGATTAGATGGAGCACCAGATATTGTTCTGCGTAATTTGTATACCAATGTAAGTGAAATAGTTGATAACAATATTCTTGGTTCGCTTCACTTTGGCGGTAATACTCTCAATGTTGCAGGTGACGCAATAAGTGGTGCAACTGAAAACTTTGGCCGTATTCTATGTTTGTCAAATGACGTAACAGATGGCACACACGATGGTATTTTAGATTTTAAAGTTGCCGATAACGGAACTATAGCAACAAGAATGCAAGTCAAGCCAGATGGTATAGACGTAACAGGCACTGTAACTCCTTCAGGCGGCTACAAGTCATCTGATGGCACAGCTGGATTCACAGGCTCTGCATCAGCATCAGCAACTTTAACAATCAAAGATGGCTTAATCGTAGCCGTATCTTAATCTAAACAAAAGGAAAAACAAAATGGCACAACTAACAGTAGGTACTGCATACAATCCTAAGATGGGCGATGGGTCTCGTGGTGTGGTTCACGTATACATTCCAACTTCTGGAGGAGAGGACTTAACTCTCTACGGAAGCGTCAACGGTGTAGAGTACATTAAGATCAAACACTACGATGCTTCAACAATTGAAGAAGTAGTCTTATGCCCTTACATGGCTTATAGCAGTCAAGAAGACGACCATCTAACCGCTGTTCCTACAGGTGCAGTCGCTAACTCTAAGGTCTTAATTGACGAAACTCGATAGGAGGTAATATGTCTTTTAGTACAGGAGATATTGCAAAACACCTAATATCAGGTCTTATTCCTTCTACAACTTCACCTTTAATTAGCGGTGTTATTGCCGCTAGTTCCGCTGTTGACGCTGGCTTAATTAGTGAGTTTACTTTTACTGCTGGAGAAGTTTCTTTTGACGGTAAAAACTTTACTAGGGGTTTCACAAAGTCGGGCTTAAGTGCAGCTTACAACATCGGCAGCACTACAGCCACAACACTAGCAATAGGGTCAGGTGCTACAGCGAGTTTAACAGCAACGGGTGGTGCTGGTTCGAGCTTTGCTGGTAGTAATTTTAATGAATATGATCCTCAATCTGGTAATCATACAGTGAATGTTACTTTGTTCTTTTCTGGTCAATCAGCCCCAGCTACAATTAACGATGCTAATTACTTTAAGTCTGTTAAATTTATTAACCACACACAAAACACAGAACATACTTTACAAAGAAGCTACTTTACAAATCAAACCGTTGTTCCTGACGCTTTAGGAGGTTCAGACTCAAGAACTCAGTTTCTAGGTGATTCGACTGTAAGTACAGGGACAATAGGAATAGCACAAAACGATAGCATAACATTTCAACTAAGGAGCGACTAATGTATACCTGTGTATTAAACCCTAGCTATACCGAAGAAGAGTTTGACAGGGTATTCAATGACTCGTGGCCTAAAATGTCAGAGCAGTTTGGTGGTGATAGCCAAGACGTTGTAAGGGAAAGGCAGAAGTTTCGAGTAACTAAAATGAATCAACGAGGTGCTGTTTATAAAGACGGTTACATGATTTATTTCTTTGCAGGAGCAGTTGAAGGTACAACATTTAAGATGACCTTTGCCCTGTTTGGTAATAACGCTAACGGTAGTAAAAGTTACTTACATTCTTCAGACTTCTTGTCTGCTATAAACACTACACTTGCTACTCAATATACCGAGGTTGTTTTTAACCCAGTAGAAGGCTCGTCAATAGATGGCTACAGAGACACAATGCAACCCCAGACTGAAGTGATAATTGGAGAAGTTGTTAGAGACGAAGAGGTTGCAGAAGACGGGGTTACATATCATGTGACCAAACATTCAATTATATAACAAAGGTAACTCATTATGACTAAAGCTAGAAGCTTAGCAGATTTTGACGCAACAGGAGTATTAACAGGAAGTATAAACTTAGCCACGCAAGTTACAGGGTCACTACCTGTAGGTAGTCTTTCAGGAACTTTACCTATAGCTAATGGAGGAACAGGCTTAAGCTCTGGTTTTATTAATGGTACTACCGATACTGGTATATCACAAATGAGTCAATTTAGGCTCAATGCTAACGTAAATAACGATCAAGACCCTTTTACAAACTGGGAAGAAGCAGACGATCCTACTTATACAAGAATAGGAACAGCACCCACAATAGATACAGGTGTTTTTACTTTAAGCGCAACTGGTAAATATTTAATATTATGGGATGTAGCTGCTAATAGCTATGGCTCTCAATTTGCTGGTGCAGATGCTTCAGTTGGTTGGGAGATTTATGCAACTACTAATGCAACTGCTGCTGATGGCGGCACAGGCACTTGGGATAGGATAGCCAGAAACACAGAGAATTTTGCTTATGGTGGTTATTATGCCAACACAAATCTACAAGCTCATTTTACTTGTACAAATACGTCCACACATAAATTAAAATTTACAGTTAGTGGAACTAATAACTTGATTAGAACAAACGGTGATACAGACACAAGTTTTGGTGGGTTATCTATCATTAAAATTAGCGACTAAAGGATAAAACATGGACGACTTAAAACAACAAGTAGACCGCCTTGAGTGGCGTGTAGACTTGCATGAAGAGCAGCTTAAGTCTCTTCAGGACAATGCCATAGAGCTAAAGAGGCAGCTAGACTGTATCAATAAGTCTCTAGCCCAGATTAAGTGGCTCGTAGTAGGTGGCGCAGTTGTCTATTGGGGTCAAGCTATGGGGCTTGGTCAGTTTCTTAAATTGATAGGTGTATAATGTTAGAACAACTAATAGCTCCTGTAACAGGTTTACTGGATAAGTTTATCCCTGATGCAGATACTAAACAAAAAATAGCACATGAAATTGCTACCATGTCTGAGAAGCACGTACACGAGATTGCTAAAGCTCAGATAGAGGTGAACAAACTTGATGCCAAAGGTAACTGGTTTCAATCTTCATGGCGACCCGCAACAGCGTGGGTTTGTGTTGCAGGCTTTACTGTAAACTTTCTTATAAGTCCACTTGCAGCACCCTTTGGTGTCATCGTACCGCAAGCAGATACTAGCACAATGTTACCTGTACTAATGGGTATGCTTGGTCTTGGTGGGATGAGAACAATGGAACGAGTAAAAGGAGTAGGTAAGTGAACTTTAAATATTTCAAGTACGAAGACTTTAACTGTCAGGAGACTGGCAAGAACAATATGAGTGAAGGTTTTATCCATAAACTAGACGAACTAAGAGAAGCTTGCGGGTTTCCCTTTATCATTACTTCAGGGTATCGTGATCCAATGCACAGTGTCGAAAGGCATAAAACAAAAGGTGGTCAACATACTCTAGGTATTGCAGCGGACATTCGCATCCATCACGGAGCTGATCGCTACACTATCGTACAAAATGCACTAGCGATGGGATTTACAGGCATCGGTATTGCAAAGACTTTCGTTCATGTGGACGTGAGAGAATCAACCCCCGTAATCTGGAGTTATTAGAATGGCAATTCAGTTAGGAATAGCAGCAGCAGCTGCAGCAGCTAGAGCAGCTAGGGCAGCTAAGGCTTATAAAGGATTTAAAAAGGCAAGAAAGCTCAGGAAAGAGGATAAAAAAGCTGAAAAAGAAGGTGCAAAGATAATTTTTAAGGACAGATATGGTTCTAAGAAAAATTATATAAAGGGTACAACAAAAGCTTTTTTTACACCTGTTAAGGGTTCAAAAATATCAGCAGGTGAAGCGTTAGCTGGTAGTGTTGCCGCACAGGCTGGTGCAGGTACTGCTGTTAATAAGTATAAGAAAAAGAAGGGGAAGAAGTAATGTTAGGTTTACTAATTAAAGGCGGTGTTAGAGCTGCTAAAAGTTATAAGAAGTTAAAGAAAGCTCAAAAGAAAAGATCAGCTAAGACTGCTAAAAAGAATGCTAAGGCTCGTCCTAAGCAAGATTATAAAAAATATATTCAGAACACTCCTGAAAGAAAGGCCGCTTATAAAAAAGCACACGCAATTAAAGATGATAACGAACGTCTTAACGCTTTGCGTAGGTTAAATAACGGTACTAAACAATACAGAGCAAATGCTAAAAGAGATAATATTATATCTGGAACTGCTTTAGCAGGTACTACAGCTATTGCTGCTAACGAAATCAACAAGCAGAACAAGAAGATTGATGAGAAGTACAAAAAGAAGAAGAAGGATAAGTAATGTCTAACAAACTAGAAGAACTACACGAAGTGGTCACCGAGGAACTACTCGCAAGAGTAAGATCAGGTGAAGCTACTTCGGCAGAGCTGTCAGTTGCTGTTAAGTTTCTTAAAGATAACGGAGCAAGCACTGACGTAATTACAGCTGAGTCTCCTATGGCAAGCCTATTAAAAGAGCTACCGTTTGAGGAGGCGAAACACTAATGTCTACAGCTACTAAACGTGACCCTGCCAAATGGGCGGCAGCTAAATCTAGGGCAAAAGCCAAGATGGGTGGTAAACATTCAGCAAGAGCTATGCAACTTGCCGTTAAATATTACAAAGGTTCTGGTGGTACTTACTCAGGTTCTAAGAAATCTAGTAATAAACTTTCTAAATGGTCTAAACAAGATTGGGGCTACACTGGAAAGAAAGGCTCTAGGTATTTACCTAAGAAAGCAAGGCAGTCTTTAACAATAGCAGAGAAAAGAGCTACTAATGCTAAAAAGCGTGAAGACACTGCGGCTGGTAAACAGTTTAGTTCACAGCCTAAGAAAATAGCGTCTAAAACAGCTAAGTATAGGAAAGTGTAATGAAAGCAAAGTATAAAAGCAAAACAGGCGGTCTCACAGAGGCTGGCCGTAAATACTATAAAAGAACTGAAGGTGCTAACCTTAAAAAACCTGTACCTTCTGGAAAGAACTCTCGAAGAGTTTCCTTTGCTGCAAGATTTGCAGGAATGAAAGGTGCTATGAAGAAGCCTGATGGAAGCCCTACCCGTAAAGCACTAGCATTAAAGAAATGGGGTTTTGGTTCTGTAGAAGCTGCACGTAACTTTGCTAAAAACAACAAGAAGGCTTAACATGGCTAGAAACTACCGAAAAGAATACGATAACTACCAAGGTACTCCTGAGCAACGCAAGCGTAACGATGCTCGCAAGAAAGCTAGGCGTAAGATGGTAAAGAAACACGGTAAAGCACAGTTAGCAGGTAGAGATATTGACCATGCTGATCGTAACCCCCACAATAACTCCTCAAGTAATCTTAGGATTTCTTCAGTAAGGAGCAATAGGAGACGTAATGGATAACGTACCAGAGCAGCTTAAGGACTTCCGTAACTTCTTATATATAGTCTGGAAGCACCTTAACCTCCCTGATCCAACTCCAGTACAATACGATATGGCTGAGTACATTCAAACGTGTCCTCGAAGAGCCATCATCGAAGCCTTTCGTGGCGTAGGTAAGTCCTACATCACGGCAGCGTTTGTCGTTCACCAGTTACTTCTCGACCCCCAGAAGAAGTTCATGGTGGTCTCAGCCTCTAAACAGAGAGCTGATGACTTCTCGACATTCACCCAACGCTTAATTCTTGAACTCCCAATGTGCCAACATCTCATAGCGACAAGTGAGCAACGGTGGAGTAAGATTGCGTTTGACGTAAGACCCGCACTGGCTAGTGGTAGCCCCTCTGTTAAATCAGTCGGTATCACAGGCCAGTTGACGGGCAGTCGTGCAGACATTATCATTGCCGATGACATCGAAGTACCTAACAACTCGATGACCCAGATGATGCGTGAGAAGCTAGGGGAAGCTGTAAAAGAGTTTGATGCGGTACTCAAACCTGATGGAAAAATACTCTATTTAGGTACTCCTCAGTGTGAGATGAGTCTGTACAACACCTTAACAGAGCGTGGCTACCAAATGAGGATATGGCCAGCTCGTTACCCTGCCGTAGAAGACGCTGAGAAGGCGTATGGGAATCGTTTAGCACCTATGCTATGGGATGCTATAGCCTCCGCAAAGAATCCCTTAGACGGCCTCCCAGTTGATCCTAAGCGGTTTGATGACGAGGATCTACTAGAGCGAGAACTGTCATATGGCAGATCGGGCTTTGCTCTCCAGTTTATGCTGGACACTAGCCTATCGGACACTGATCGTTACCCTCTGAAGCTTTCAGATTTAATGATAATGTCTGTAGATAGGGACAAAGCCCCAGAGAAGCTCGTGTATGGCGTTATGAAGGAAGTTAAGGACATACCTAATGTAGGTCTGGCGGGTGATAAGTATTACGCCCCAGAAGCTACTGTAGGCGGCTACGTGGATTACACAGGATCAGTCTTAGTAATAGACCCCTCTGGTCGTGGTCAAGATGAGACGGCTTATGCTGTTGTAAAAATGATCAATGGTTTCTTATACGTACCAGACTGCGGAGGTGTGGCAGGTGGCTACGGAGATCAAACATTAAACAAACTAGCTACGTTAGCGAAGCAACATAAGGTCAACATGGTACTCATAGAGAGTAACTTTGGTGATGGTATGTTTAGTGAGCTAATAAAACCGTACCTTAGAAAGATATATCCTGTAACAATGGAGGAAGTTAGACACAGCATCCAGAAAGAGAAGCGTATCATTGACACACTTGAGCCTGTAATGAACCAGCACAAGTTAATCATTGATCCAAAAGTCATACAAAAAGACTTTGATAGTGTTCAACATCATCCTCCTGAAAAAGCCCAGCGATATATGCTTACTTACCAGATGTCTCGTATTACTCGTTATAGAGGTTCTCTAGCTCATGACGATAGACTAGATGCTCTAGCAATGGGCGTAGCTTATTGGGTAGAACAGATGGCAGCAGACGTTGACAGAGAAATACGAGATAGAAAAGAGCAACTGTTAATGGATGATTTAGACAAGTTCGTTAATGGTTATAATGTTAATTCAAAACCAAGGTCAAACACATGGATATGACAGATATACCAATGGTAAGGCTAACGTGGCAGGATGCTCAAGATTCTGACGGATGTTGGACAGATATTGATGATATATTAAAGCATGAATGTGCTGTAGCACAGGAAGTAGGTTGGTTAGTACACAATGATCAAGAAAAAGTTATTGTCATGCGCTCTCGAATTGTAGCAGAAGAACTACAAGAGGGTGGTGCTTTTATAGCCATCCCAGCATCATGGGTTTTAAGAATAGAAGAGTTAAAAGTAAATGAAGAGACTACTAATAGCGAGCTTAGTTCTAGTAGCTACACCTTCACTGAGCAGTGAGGCAACTGTAGGAGACTTTGGGACTAATCAGCAAGCAGAGACTATTACTACTACAACCGAAACGACAGTTAACCAAGAAGGTATGCCAGTAACTACTGCTGTAGCTCCTTCCACCCCTACATACCAGACAGATACCTGTATTGTTACTTCAGGCTCAGGTGTGCAGACCCTACAGATAGGGATTAGTACGTCTAAGATGAAGGTTGATGAAAACTGTGAGCGATTAAAGCTCAGCAGGCAGCTTTCTAGTCTAGGGCTAAAGGTGGCAGCTACCAGTGTTATGTGTCAAGACCCTCGGGTTTGGTGGGCTATGCGTAATGCACAGACCCCTTGCCCCATAAAAGGACTCATTGGAGATGAAGCACTTAAATATTATACGGAACACCCTGAGTTTGTCCCTGTTGCTCCTGTTATTGTTACCAAAGACAGCGAGTGCGGGGGAAAACGACTTCGATATGACCCACTTAAGCGAAAGCACGTCTACCATAACGACTGTAATAAACAGTAATATGCAGGACTACATCCAATGGACTACTCAGTCTATGCTCGATGGTAACACCATTATCTACAATAACGAAGATGGTACACAATACGAACTAACTACGGAACAGATGGATGTCTTTAATGCAGCTTATGCTGATGGTTTAGCAAACAGCACTCCAGAGGCTCTCACAGCCGTTCTACTGAACGATATGATTGACGTAGAGCAAGGTACATATGAGGAAGAGAAAGACTCTCTAATCGAAGCTGCGAGCGAGATAGCGGCAGTCACAGAGATAGCTGAGATGCTTGTCGATGGTGACCAGCAGACTAAAATCAATGCAGAGGCCTATGCAACTGAGAATGATTTACGGGCTATTAAAGAGTCTAGTCGTCAGCAGTTCAACACCAGCATTGACGGTATGCTAGAAGCAAGTATGACCAAGAATATGATCGAAGGTTACGCTCAAGACAGCTTTGTTATAGATACAATAGCTGCCTCATTCATGAACACTAACACAGTCATGGACTTCTTTACCAACACTTCAGTCTCTATAGATGCCTTGATACCCAGCCAGCTTAACCTTGACTGGAATCAGCACAACGTAGGTGTAGAGAGTGTAATGTACCAACTGTACAATAACAACCCAGAACAAGACATGGAGATGATATTACGATGAATGCACAAGACGTAGCCTTATGGATAGGCATAGCCAGCTCCATTGGTGGTGCAGCAGTAGGGTATGGTACTCTGACAGAGAAGGTGTCTGCACTAGAAGCTTCTACAGATGCTACACACCTTGAATCAAGACTAACTAAACTAGAAGTGAGGATAGAAGATAATGACATTGGATCAATTAGTACAGAAATTGAACAGCTTAGGGGACAAGTTAAAGCTACAACTGACAAGGTTGAAGCAATACGTATCCCAAGTACAGGGCAGATTAAATCAGATGTACGAGTCCTTCAAACAAAAGTTAGCTCAATTCAAGAAGAACTTAAAGGTCTTGAGAGCAGACTTGAGAAAATAAAGAATAAGCCCTCTAACCCTCTACTTTAACACCAACCCTAACGGGTTGTAAGTTGTTGATTGTAGGTGCTGTTTAAAAAGGTGCACTATAGGGAAGACCCCCCC
>CERM01022867.1_pt1 | contig 12906 bp, 16 predicted proteins | sample 530791 | NCBI WGS metagenome assembly CERM01 (sample SAMEA2620970, study PRJEB7988) | marine metagenome | biome: marine biome (ENVO:00000447); feature: surface water layer (ENVO:00002042); material: "saline water (ENVO:00002010), including plankton (ENVO:xxxxxxxx)" | depth 5 m | reverse complement strand
CGGCGGCCCCGCAGGCTTCGGCGGCCCCGGCAGCAGCAGCCAATCCTTGGCAGGAGGCGTTTCAAGCACTCAGCGCAAGCCTGAATTCACCGCAAGCGTCCCCGGCCCAGGCGTCGTACTCGGCATATCAGACACCGACAGCACAAGCCAGTACCCAGGCCAGTTGGGGCTCACAGCCCCAGCAATGGGCCAGTCAGGCTCAGCAGACCTATTCTCCGCAAGCTTCAACCCAGGCTTATTCGGCCCAGGAGCTCAGCCAAATTCAGCAGTTGGTGGCTCAGCAGCAGTATCAGCAGCAGGCTCAGGCGCAGGCTCAGTATCTAAGTCAAGGCGCAAGCGAAGCAAGTGATTCGTACCTCAGCCAAATCTCTGACGTAAGCCTTGAGGTTCTTGAACACTTCGGCTCAGAAGCTCCCGCACTCCTCAACAACTACGCTTGTGCTGTTGAAGATGCTCTCATCGAACAGGTTGGCCGTAATGGCACAATGAACCTGATGCTTGATTCTGCATCTGAAGAGCGGGCAGCAATGAACATTATGCTGACAGACCCTGATGTACTTGCTGATTACGTCAACGGTTTCTTCGGCGCTAATGGTCCTTACCCAACTCCAACTGCGGCAGAGGCTGCAGCTATTAACGAGTATTTGGTACGTGAACAGTTTGCTAATGAAATTGCACAACAGGAAGAGCGTGGAGTTCCTTCAAACTTCCAGCGTCCAGTAATGGATATGCCTACTCCTGGTCGTCAGCAAAGCGCTGCTAACTCTTTCTGGGGTGACTTCAGTCAGCTGATGGACAACAACCCTGAGAATGCATGGCAGTATCTGTCTGGTGCACCTGCTCAGGCTTTCCAAAGCAAGATGCTCGTTCAAGACTTCTGATAAATAACTGACAGGGGATTACAAATGTAGTCCCCTACAATAGAACTATAGATTGTTGATTGAAAATGGCACAACGTATTACACAGATGCCCCAACAGGCATTACCTGCAACACAGGAATCGTTTATTGGTTCGTCAGTAGAGCGTGGTGTTGGTGCAATGACTCAGCCAAACTCTGGCATGAAGAATCGAGAAGACGGCGGGTTATTCACGAAATTTGAAAATCCTCAGTATCAGCGTAATAAACAGCAGCAGATTCAAGATATTCAGCAAAATGCAATTGCAGCAGCTCCACAACAAGCGGCATCAGCAATGGGTCAAGTTACTAATAATTTGACACAGCAGAGTACCGCGGATTACAAAGCTCAGCTTGTAAAGAATAATACAATTGCCAATATAATGCAATATACTGGCAATAATCAGGCAACTACAAAACTAGGTGAACTGCCAAGAGCTAAAATTGAAAATGCTGTACGAGTAAGTCAAGCAATGGCTTCAAGGCAAGCTGCAGAACTTGGCCAACTCCAAGCTGAAGCTGGTCGTTATCGTCAAGGTTAATATCAATTATCGCTACAATCTTAATAGTCTGATAAGAGAATACCGTGCATGTTCGCAAGGCTGGTGATGAAGTAACACCTGAACTATATCAGAATATCTGGAAACATCTAAAGTCAGATGGTATTCCAGATCAAGCTGCAAATCAAATGGCGGCAGAGATGATTACTCATGATGACTTTGAGGGATCTGTAGAAAAGTATCAAGAATACGAAGACAACTATAAGTCAAAAGGTTTTAACGAGCATGCCGCACAAGCAATGGCAGTAGAAGCTTTAGAAGGTAGAGATGAAAAGCCTGTAGAATCACTTAGATTCGCAAGGATGCGTGATTAAGTATTGACTTAGCTAGAATTTACAGCTATAGTTAATAGATAGGCAAGAATATTATATGTCATCAATCAAGCTTTCAGGTGATTCTGTCCGTTCATATTTAAGAGACATTGGCAGGATTCCACTCTTAGAGCATGAAGAAGAGATACTTCTCGGACGCCAAGTTCAGCGATTAATGGAGATCAAAGAGATTGAAGATGAAATGGCAGTTAAGAGCCAAGATGATTTGGCTAGGATTCTTGGTATCACTACTCTTGACTTGAAGCGTCAGTTAAGAGCAGGAACTAAAGCTAAAGACAAGATGGTCACTGCAAACTTGCGTTTAGTTGTAAGTGTTGCCAAGAAATATACTAAACGCAACATGGAATTGTTAGATATTATTCAAGAGGGAACAATTGGTTTAGTACGTGGTGTTGAGAAGTTTGACCCTAGTCGTGGCTATAAGTTTAGTACCTATGCTTATTGGTGGATCCGTCAAGGCATCACGAGGGCCATTGCGGAGAAATCGCGGGCAATACGCCTACCAATTCACATTACAGAAAACCTCAACAAGCTTAAGAAAGCTCAACGTGAGCTAAGTCAAATCAATGGAGAAATGCCTACAGTATTTCAAATTGCTGATTACTTAGATTATTCTGTCGATGAAATCAAAGATTTAATGTGTAGGTCACGCCAACCTACCTCACTTGAAATAAAGATAGGTGAAAACAGAGATACTGCATTGATTGACCTGCTTGAGGATGAAACACAGCTCCCTGAAATGTTATTGGATCGTCAATCTGTCAAAGAAAATATCCGTGACATCATTGATGAGTTGCCTGAAATGCAAGCAGCTGTTATCAGAATGCGTTATGGAATTGGCGAAGACGTACTTGAGCCCATGTCCATGACTTCTATCGGCCAAGTGCTTAACATGAGTAGAGACCGTGTCCGCACACTAGAAAATAAAGCTCTGCGTTATATCCGTGAATGTCCTGATAGTCTGGTTGAGTATCTTTAATACAATAAAAGAAATAGCACTAATGGCCGATGGATGTCACTAAAGAAATAAATGCTAACTATATTGTTTACGGTGCTAGTGATTACACAGCAGCAAATGGTAATGCTGCATCAAAACAATTAAATTTTAGTATTGGCCCATCCATCTCTCGTCCTGACCAGCAAAATGTCAGTGTGATTCCACATACCTTTAAGTACGAAGGTTCTGTAGGACTCTTTGGTTCAGAAAATTACTTTACCAAAATTCAATTATCAATCGTAGGGGATATAGTAAAATCATGCTTTGAGGAAGAATTTTGGAGCTGTGGAACGCTACGACCGTCCACCCTTATTATTGATAACCAATTTGATGAAGCAATAATAGACTTCAACAGCTTTCCTATTGTTAATCAATACGAAGAGGCGGTTGCAAATTCCGATAGGCTGCCATATTTACCTGGCGGAAGAGGATTCTTAAGTATAGAATTAACCAATCTAAAAACACTTAATGAATTCAAAGATAAAGACTTAGATATTCGCTTATACACAATGGATAAAGAGGAGCACACATTCAATAAAATGTATGTTCAAGTGTACGATCACTTCTATATAGGATTTCATGCAAGAAATACTAGAATCCTAGACTACAATGTGGAGTGTACGATTGGTGCTGAACTAAGATCATACGACTCAATCGCTGATAAGTCACTAATCATGAAGCGAATCAAGTCAGGAAGCTTTTAAGAATCTTTTTCTTCTGCCTCCACTTCTACTTCGGGTTCTGGTTTAACTGTTACTACACGGAATCCTGAAATAGGACTGTCTTTAACAATTACATTGTCAGTAGACACAACACATGTAATACCAGCACTGCCAGAATTAACTTTAGCTGTTACCGATGCTTGATCAATTGGTCCAACAAATTCACCTTCTCCAGTTAAGCTCCACGAATAAACTAGATCAGAAGCTTTACCAGACACTAATGCATTAAAAGTAGAAAGCTCATCAGCATTAACTTTCATTGGCCCACTCACAGTTACTGCACCAATTTCAACTACAACTGTAGGGCGTTGCACTGCATTAACAGGAGTGACTGTCATCGTACGACCCCTGCTGATCTTTGGAAACACGTAATGTTCAATGAGTTGATTATCAAGTGTGAAGAGAGCTCCTCTTGATACACCTTTGAAGTTGCTAAAGGAGAAGTTAAAGGCACCATCATGATCAATCCGAACACTTGAATAAGCACCAGTTTCAACTGCAAGCAATAGGCTTTCACCTGCTGAGGTTACTTTAAAAACAGCACAAGGTACTAATTGTACTTGCCCTGCATTGACTGCCCACCATTTTTTAACAGTAGAGAAATTACCACGCTTTGGCAACTGCAGCTTGAGCTCAGAACCTTTATGATTTTTTACTTCCTTAAAACCCTTGAGCAAGAGACTATCGGCCATCACAAATAATATCGATTTATTCTATTTTAACGGTATCTAGATAATGAATTGTTCAAACATTTGTACAACCCTTATGTCGATAATCATCATTAATAGAAAGCCATTTTAGATTTTGGACGTGATTGTTAAGTTTATTGTTATCAATATGCGTTAGCACACAGCACCCCCTTCGCCTACCAATTGGTGTAGGCGGATTTCCAAGAAAAGCCAGGGCTACAAGAGTATGCACACAAACTTGTTTCTCACCCTTTTGTCCTAATCTTTGCTGAAGCACTAGTTTTCGGTAACCATTTTTTGTAATGCCACCTTTTAATATTCGCTCACGTCCACCTTTTGTACTTTTAATACAGCCGTCACGAGACACATGATATTCAATACAGCATTCAAATCCAGGTAATGTATGCACTGGTATCCACTCTTGAGTATCAATAAATTCACTCATGTTTGGGTATACAGAAAAAGCTGTATATATAAAATATATTTAAACTATAACCTTTATTATTTATATATGTGGCTAAGTCGAAGTCACTTATATAACTATTAGTTTGGAGTTACGATCCTATGTGGATTGATAATGACTTTCCCAAACTTCTTGGTGCAGAACTTTACCGTCCTCATCCTGCCTACATCATTGAGATGGCAGTTGAGCCAGTGGTAGTACACGATTTTTCGAAGCAGCCCGGCCAGACCGTTCAGCTTGATCGTTACCGCTTCTGGGGTAAGCCAGGCACTAAGGAGTCCCGTGAGCGCACAGCCGATCAAACCCTCGGTACAGCCTCCGCACGCAACATCGTCAAAGACAAAGTGTTGGTCACCTTGCGTGAATACACTGGTCCTGCCGATACTCGCGACACCGCACAGCCTTCTACCTTTAAGGTTGCACGTGAAACCCTGATTACTGCTCAGCGTCTGCTGCTTGATACAGGCAACCTCAACGTCTTCCACCAGTCAATCGGAAGTTTGACGCTTTTGGATGACTATCGTCGTTGGCGTGACCGCGTCTTTGCTAATGAACTGCTTAAGGCTGAAGCCGAAGGCAAGTCTTCTAAAGAGCAAGGCGGTTACTACCTTCCTGGTGGCAAAAGTAAGGATGGTTCCGGCGGCACCTTGGGTGTTACCTACGGTGCTGGCGAATCTGCCAAGTTTGACATCACTACTGACCTTCTCGAAGTCGTCAAGGACATGCGTAAGCGCAATGTCCCCACCTTCGCAGATGGTTACTACCGCTGTATCGTTGACCCCACGGCAATGATGCACCTTCGTCAGAATTCTGACTTCCGCGAGATCGCTCGCTACCCCGGCACAGGCATGATCAACCCCATGCAGCCCAACCAGGCACCTAACGCTAATTTCTACCAAGGAATGGGTCCTGCTTACGGACAAGCCGGTTTTGTGGCTGGTCAGCCCGTAATGCCTACAGGCTTCCTCTTTGAGGGTGTCCGTTGGTTCGAGTCAACCAACCTTCCCGAAACCAATTACAACTTGGTTATTACTGATGAGAACTCATCTGCTGCTGACTATGCGGCATCGCAGTTGATCTTTTTCGGTCCTCAAGCCGTTGGCGTGGGTATCGGTGGTAATAACGCTCAGATTCTTCTGAACAACAATGATGATTTCTCACGATTCATCATCATGATTTGGAGTCTGTTCGCCGGTTTTGAAACCCTGAATAAGGATTTCATCACGGTTGGTTACTCTTTCGTATATTGATAGGAGTTAACTAATCATGACTGTAATTTTTCCAGGTAACTATGTAGCCCAACTGAACGCCTATCGCGATCAAGGTGTTGTGGCTATCCCCGGTGTTGAGTTTTATCGCGCTGTTGGCGCACTAGTGCTTAACCCAGACAACGACAGCATTACTGATGCCAGCGGAACGCTGACAGCAGGAAGCTACACGCCTCAGATCTTGTCACCTGACCTTCGTCAAGATGACAAGCCACGCAAGGATCGTCCTTTGACTATTCCTGCAAACGCTGTTGTTTATCGCACAGCAATTTCAGCACTTGGTGTAAAAGAAGCAACTGTTGCCGGTAGTGGCACAATTGTTCTTGGAACACTTGGCGCGAATGCACCAACTAGTGCAACGCTTACTGCTGGAGCTGATGGCTTCTTCCCAGAAGACGGTATTTCTTCTGCGCTTAATAGCATCATTGATGGCACTGCTATCAGTACCAGTGCTGCTACAGCTGTGACTGTAACCACCGATGTGAATTACATTCCAGAAATTAAGCCTTCTGCCGGTGCTGGCCGCAAGTCACCTTCTGCCATTTTGGTTGAAGTTTGCTACTACGTCCCAGCCCCTGCTCCTACCTACGACGACGTAAGTATTCCTTACGCTGTTGAGGCTGGTCAAGGCACTTGATTTATTAATCAATAATGATTGAGAGCGTCCTCCAAAAAGGCGCTCTTTTTTATGCCTATAATAAACAAGTGTAGTAATCATAGTAATGAGTAATTTATTTCAAGACCAGAAAACAGGAAAGCTTGTTGAATTTATCAATAAGCATGACAAACATTACGCAATGATCCGAGATGCGGGGGGCCAGATTACTTATGTCAGTATCGATCAGTTAGTTCCCTATGACCGGGAAAAAGGTCGACTGGCCAAAGTTGCGGCACCACAGATCGCACCTGAGCCTGAAGAAGAAATGCCCAAGTCGGTAGTTCCTCTAGAGGACCGTCGCTTAAATCTAAATGCAGCTCCAGCGGAACAGATTGCAAAACGTCTTCCTGGTGTTGGATATGCAACTGCTAAACGAATTGTAGAACTAAGGATGTCACTAAGCGGTGAGCGTTTTGCCAATCTTAAGCAGTTGGAAAATATTCCACGAGTTAATTGGGAACAACTTATTGAAGAAGACCTTATTTTCATTAGTTAAAATATAAGTAAATAGAATTTCCGATAATGGACCCACGTATTCAACAAGTACTCTTGGCCCAAGCAGCGCAAGAAGCTGAAGAGGGTCCACGCTTAAGCGATATGGTCGCTTTGGGTTCTGGAGGTGGGGCCGCATTAGGTGCACTAATGGGTGTGGTTCCTCATGCAGTAGGAAGAGGAGTAGGTCACATTCGTGGCAATAACCGAATGCTGAAACCAGGTGCCAGAATGGCGGGTGGAATTATTGGAGCACTTCTAGGTGGTGGCCTAGGTGCAGCTGCTCAACAGCAAGTGGCAAATGAAGCTGGTCCTGCTGGAGCATTACTAGCCAAGATTCAATCGCAAGGCGGATTGATGCCAGGTGACGAAGCAAGTCTGGAATCAGTTCTTCGTGACGCTTATTCACAACAGGGGTTGATCGGCTGATGGAATTAGATGATCTACTTAAATCAAAAGCGAGATTCCACCTAGGGATCAATGCAGGTGCCCAAATCCCAGCTGGAGACAGAGCACGTTTAGAAGAAGCGATGGCTCTCATTCCTGATGAGTACTGGTATAACCAGATCGTAAATCACATTAGAAGATGTGATACCGCATGGGACAACAGTGAATACTTCCCAGCTGACTCCAGTGGCTCACCTAATTACAGCCGTTTAGAACAAATTGCTGGTGATGTCCAACGGACTATTGCCACTTCAGACCCCCTTAAAGGTGATGAGTTTTTTAGAGAAATTTATCTACGTGAAGTCGATCGTTTAGCTGAAACATTATATGTTGCTAATTATCGTAGACCTGAAGTTAGGCGTTACTTATTTGATAGAGCCGGATCAGAATTCATCATGTCTATACCAGGGCCTGCTGATACCGCAGTTGGAACAAGAATTATGTTAAATCTTATTTGGCGTTAACTGTAGAATAAACATAGGAAACGATTAGACAATTATGGCAACTCAAAAAATTACAATGGGTAGGCATGGTGATACAGACTATGAAGCAAAGAAATCTGCTGCTTTATCACAAGCTGGTATGAGCAACCCCTTTGTTATGGGTGTTCAATCTGTCTATCAGAATGGTACTGGTCAAGCATCTAAAGCATCTCGTCATCCACAATATGCAAACGTAAACATCACAACAGGTGATGCACTAGATGGAGAATTTGGTAACTTTAAGCCGTTGACTGATAACGCTGGTAATCAAATTATGGAAGAGCCTCAAAACCTAACTGGCTATCTTGCTGGTGGCTATTCACAAACAATTCAACCTCAAGTTGATTCCGAGATGGCAGGGCAACAGGCTGCCCAACGTGTACAAATGATGGCACAAGGTCGTCAGTATATGGGCCTCAATGATCGTCAACAAATGTATCAGGTGTAATTATGGCTAATGAATTGAAGCGCAAGCGTCGTTTGGAAATGGGTGATGCAGACCCAAGCGGTGCACAGACAGTATCTAACGATCCAACAAGTGGTATTCCCGCTCAACCAATGCCTGGTATGCCTCAAGGTAAAGGCAACATGATGAACAACCCTCAGGTTGAATTGTCAATGGGTGGTGGTGCACATCAGCCTGGTGGACCTGGAATGTATCCCTATGGTGATGGTGGCATTGGATTCAACGATCCTCGTAATGGAAGCGTTGGTTTCGCACCACGAACCAAAATGCCTGAGAATCTTGTGCCTGGGACAAAACTAAATCAAGTGGCATACGGCAGCATGATTCAGCCGCAGGAAGGCATGAGTCAAGCGATGCTGTATCCAATGGCAATGGCCCAAGAAGCTGCCAATCGTGCTAGTCGTTTGTATGCAGCAAGTGGTGATCCAACACCTTCATATCAAGTTGGTCAAATGGGAATGATGGGAACACCTCTTGAAATTGCACTAAAAGGTAAAGTTAATCCTGGTCAGATGATGTCTGACATGAGTGGACAAACACCTGGAAGTTTGCCACTTCAAGGTAACACTACTCAGTCACTTCAATCTGGTAACCCAGGTATGAGCACTGGCCGTGGTGGCGGTCGCAATCAACTCGCATAAGGTAAATAACAATGGCTTCAACCTCAACTAACAAGCAACCACTTCTAGTAGATCGAGTACTACACGAAGTAATCGACCTTGCAGGCGCAACTGTCGCTGAGAATGCAGGCGTAGATATTGCTGGTACGAATAACGCTTCAATCATTGTTGATAGCACAACCCTAGATGGTTGCATTATCGAAGACATCTATGCAATCGCTCGTACGGTTTCTACAGGCTACAAAATCAATCTGTATCTAAGTTCTGCATCTGATTACTTGCGACAACAGCAAGCTATCTTTGTGGCTACATTAACAGCTGGAACAACAACAGGTGATAGAACTCATATCACTTTATTGCCGTATATTTTGGCTCCCGTACCACAAGGTGGGAACGTTGGAACTGAACTAGCTAACACACATTTTCAGTACCGCTACAGAGCACTGTATGTACCAAAAGGAAAAGCACTATGGGCTGCGGTAGAACAGCAATCGTCCGGTGACCAGGCTGCTGCTGCACCTCTACTAGGAGTTCAAGGCGGTTTCTATTAATGCCAAGAAAGCAAAACGGCTTTGGTAATGCAAAGTCGTTTGGATTAAAACCATTTAAATCAACCGAAAAAAGTTCTAGGTCTGGCAAAGGCGGAGGACCTGCTCCCTCAGATAGAAAATTTGGAAGTACCGTTCATAAATCTATTATTGACAAATATAATGTTAATTCTGATTGGGTGAAATGGCGAAAGGGATATGAGTATTACAATCAGATGGCGTGGTATGAGCTAGATACCTATGATCCTATTACAGAGAGTTATACGAGAACAGAATTGTTCTCAAAGCTGTACCAGGGTACCGACGATGAACTATCAGTAAAATTTGAAGGATATAAGTTTTCTACACAAAACTCAGATAGTAACAATCACTATGTAATAAAAAGAATCCCAATATCAAATACAGATATTGGCAGTATAACAACAGTAAGGAATAATCCATTTGTTGACTTAAACAATAAACTAAACAATGAAATCTGGTGCAACTTCAGCAACGGGCCAAACTATTTAATGTTACTGCAAATGCTGGGTGAAAGAATTGATGACGGAGAAACAGAAGCCACAATTTCTTATGTATTAAATTCTGACTCGTATCCAGCGATATATAATGGTAAGTCAGAAGAACTGAGCACAACTATTGAGGTCACAATAGACATATCTGATTTGGACTACGCTGCGGAAGTGGATCCAATTACAAATTACAATAGCTTGCTTAATCAGATAGTATTCGTACCTGGTTTTTTTATAAATAAAAACAAGACTGATCTAGACAATCTTCAGTTTAACGATGGAATCGAAAGTTTCACTGTTGATCTAACAGACAGTGCAACAGCGCAATCGATAAAAATCTTGAATAGAGATAATTTTGCACTGCCACCTTCACTGTTTGACATTAGTCAATTAAACAGTAGTGTAAGCACAACCAATGCTAGTTACAAAGTACAAGGTAATTTTAAATTTAATAAAAACAGCTATCAAAGATTTTTTGCTAAAAAATATCTTACAGCAGACTTAGTAGACAGTAATACTAATAAAGCAACATATGCCATTATGCCATTCAGTATTCTGGGAGTAGAAGTCAAGAACAACAAATTGATTCTGAAATCTGTTCCACAAAGGACGGTACTTAAACTTACATCAGATCCAGCAAATGGAACAATAATTTTTTCAGACAATAGTTTTACAAAAATATCGGTTGATTCATATAACGGTGAATATTATCATAATGATGAATTAAATGCTGAACAATGGAAGCTATTTGACACCGACATAGATCCATGGATGGACGAAGTCTTTACATCAGGAAATGCGTTAAAGCCATCAACACTCTTTTCATGTAGTTGCCCAAACTATTCGAAGTCGTCGCTAAGTGCACCGCAGTCAACTCAGAGTGCAAGTGAAAGGAAAGTGAACAGGCAACAAAGGTATCCATTGCCTAGTGCTATGAGCCCAACAGATTATGAAATGCAAGGTCGAAGCCAAGTGGCAGGCAAAGCTACCAGTTGGGAAAGGACTAAGGACAAATTCCGATTTAAGATGTGCAAGCACACAATAGCCGCAAGGTTTATTGAACATATTAAAACAAAAGAACCTAATGAATATCCTACTATTGAGGTTCGAGATAACTTTGATGAAAAGCTATCAAAAGAAATCAAGGAAGTCTCTGATCGCTTCGTGAGCTCATACAAAAGAGGTGACATAACTACTTTAGAGTTAATATTTTCATTGGGACAAGGACTAAACCTAGATGATGTTGAAATTGCTTATATATTATTTGGCACTAAGTTCTAATAGATATAAGATTCTAGTAAAATATAAAGATCAAGTCTGTAATCACGTGTTTAAAGAATCCGATTTCCAATTACCGCTAGAAAAAGAATTAAGACTAAAGGTAATTAAAACAGAAATAGAACAATGTAATGATACAGATGTTTTAAAAGAACAGCTTACGTCCTGTGCTGACTCATTGATGAGATATCAGCATTTATTAGGAAAAGCTGTTGAGGTAAATTTAATGGGATTCATTGATTCAATGGAGAATAAAAACACATAAAATCGAACGCAAGATAATTGCAAGTTAAACTATAAAGAGGGTTACTATTCCGGCATTGTTTTAATAAAATGGCAAAAATTCAATTAAAAAAATCTGCAATCTTAAATGGAACAGATGCGTTCGAACCAACCAGCAGTCAGATGTTGCTTGGCGAACTTGCTATTAACTACAACGCAAATGATCCCTGCATATTTTTCAAAGATAGTGATGAAAGTATCATTCGCATTGCAGGGAAAAATGCTATAGGAAACAGAGCAATTGATATTGAAGGTTATCCGATATTAACTGATGGACTGGGCGCTGTTCTGGATGATAGATATTTAAAACTTAATTCATCAGGAACACAGATAGTTGCGTCAACAGGTCTCACACAGTTCAGTGGTGGCATCGAAGTCACTGATAGTACAACACATTTAATCAAACTATCTAAAGATAGTAGCTCAAAGTTTGTTGTCACTAGTGATGGAAAGCTGGGTGTGGGGACAGACTCGCCTAACAATGCGCTACAAGTAGTAGGTACGATTGCGTCAACCACTGCCCAAATCTCTTCGACCCTTACAGCTGCTCAAGTTATTTTATCTGTAGCAGACGGCACTGCGCCGCTATCTGTCACAAGTACAACACTAGTAAATAATTTAAATGCGGATACTGTTGACGGACTACATGCAACAAGTTTTTTAAGATCAGATGCAGATTCTGTAGTAAGTAATAAAGTTACTTTTTCTGATGAAATAACAGCAAATAGCAATATCAAGCTGATAACAGATAGCAAACTTGTGTTTGGCTCTGATGATCTGGAGATGTATGACAGTAGTGATGGTAGCTTTTGTATTAATAATAAAACTGGCAATATTAAGATTCTCGAAGATGGCACCAATGTCATTATTATTGATACAGCTAATACGACCTTAAAACCAAATTCAAATAATAACGGAAGTATAGGTACTTCAGCTAGAAAATGGAACTCGGGATATTTTCAAAATTTAGATAGTTCAGGGACTATAACTGCTAATGTTATCAACGCTACAACACTTTCAGGAGTAATTAATGCTTCTAATTTGACAGGAACTATTGATACAGCTCGATTGCCTGCCACATACACTTTAGCTGAAGAGATCACTATTGAGGCGACAGGTTCCCTTGGATACTTAGTGTTAAATGCTGACAAAAATATTGGATTAACAACATCAGGATCAGACAGCTTTGTACGCTTT
>CERM01016297.1_pt1 | contig 13067 bp, 8 predicted proteins | sample 530791 | NCBI WGS metagenome assembly CERM01 (sample SAMEA2620970, study PRJEB7988) | marine metagenome | biome: marine biome (ENVO:00000447); feature: surface water layer (ENVO:00002042); material: "saline water (ENVO:00002010), including plankton (ENVO:xxxxxxxx)" | depth 5 m | reverse complement strand
GTCATAGGAAAATCAATACCAAAAGTTGTTTCACAAAATTCTTTAATTTCTCCATCACTTCCAGGCTCTTGCCCTTTGAAGTTATTTGAGGGAACTCCAATTACGACCAAACCTTGATCTTTGTATTTTTCCCAGAGACTTTGTAGACCCTCGTACTGACCGGTAAAACCACATAAAGAAGCCGTATTTACTACTAATAAAGCCTTTCCTTTGAATTGGGATAAGTCCATCTGACTTCCATCGATTGACTCAAAACTAAAAGAAAAAGCATTAGTTCCTTCTGGCATTGTTTCTGCATAACTATTGCCTTGGTTAAAACCTAGAAATACTAATAGTGTTAATAATAATTTTTTCATTTACTTACCTTTGTTCAGTTTAAATCCATGGAATTACTTTCCATTTTAGCTTTTCATTTTAAATCGTAGCAATAAGATTAAATCACGATTTTATTATTAAATTTTAATAATTAACTTCTATCGACCTTTGATATGTTTGTAAAATTAAAATTAAAATTCTGTATGCGGTATTTTGGCACCCGTTATCTTAAAACTTGAGAAGAATAGTTAGTGGTCTATAATTAATTTTTGATTTAATATAAAAAATATAAAAGGTTGATTCAATGGATTTAAATGCAGGACCTGAGTATAAGTCTTTTAGAGAAGAAGTAATTGCTTTTCTTAAAAAAAACTCTCACATGGCTGGTAAAGCAAGAACACCTGTTAGGCCAAATCAAGAAGAATTAGAATGGCAAAAAAAACTAATTGAGAACGGATATGCTGCGAGAACAATACCGAGTGAGTACGGAGGCTTTGGTGGAGATTCAGACGTATTAAAATCAAGAATAATTGCAGAAGAATTTAGCCAATCAAGTATTCCTATGGGAATGGCAAATCAAGGCATATCAATGCTTGTGCCAACTCTTTTGGAGCTAGGGACGGATGAACAAAAAAAATCTTGGATTTCAAAAACTATTAATGGAGAAGTTATTTGGTGTCAGGGTTATTCTGAACCTGGATCAGGTTCTGATTTAGCCTCATTACAAACAAAAGCTATTGTTGATGGCGATGACTTTATTATTAATGGCCAAAAAATATGGACTTCTGGTGCTCAAATTTCAGATATGATGTTTTGCCTAGTGAGAACAGAGCCTGACGCACCTAAACATAAAGGTATCTCATATCTTTTAATTGATATGAAGACACCAGGAATAGAAGTTCGGCCACTAATGACAATGACAGGTCACGCAGAATTCAATGAAGTATTTTTTACTGATGTTAGAGTTCCAAAATCTCAGATTGTTGGTAAACGAGGAGAAGGTTGGTATGTGGCTAATGCTACATTAACCCATGAAAGAGGCATGCTGGGTGATCCCAATCAATCCGCAACGCGACTTAAAGAAATAATCGATTTAATGCAGGAGGAAACAGTTAATGGAGAAAGGCTTATTGATAATCCAGTATACTTAGATCGCCTAATGAGGCTTCAAGCAAGAGTTTTAAGTATGTCCTTTAATAGTTTGAGGCTGTTAACCGCTTCACATAAGAAACTAGATGCTAAAATGGCAAAGTTAATAGTTAAATTAAATGGGTGTCAGCTCAACCATGATCTAGCAGGGTTTGCAATTGATTTACTTGGTGAGCTGGGGACAATTTATGGAAGAAGTAATCATGACCATGGATCAGGAAAGTGGCAATGGAAGTACATGTTTGATCTCGGCCTCATTATTGGTGGTGGAACAGCTCAGATACAAAAAAATATTATTAGTGAAGCTGGATTAGGGATGCCAAGAGAGCCTAAACCAATGATTGAAGGAAAAAAATAATGGAATTTGCTTTGTCTGAAGAACAAGAAATTCTATCCGAAAGTGTTAGAAAAATGCTTGAAGATAATATCAACATAGATCTTCTTAGAAATCATTCAAAGGGCGATGATGGTATTCGAGAAAATATTAGACAATTGGTAATTGAGATGGGTCTTCCTGGTATTCTAATACCCGAGGAGTATGGGGGCTCAGGTTTGGGAGTTTTAGAAGCTGCTCTTATCGCAGAAGAATTTGGTCGCTATGCTGTTCCAACTCCTTGGATTGGAAATTCAGTAATGGCCCCTACAGCATTACTGTATGAGAAAGGAAATTTTTTATCTGAAAAATGGCTTCCATTAATTGCATCTGGGGAAATAACTGCATGTGTATCGCTTACAGAAGCGATTGGAAAAAGAAGTAATGCAGGATTAAAGTTAGATGATTCAAAAGTCTCTGGGACTACTATTTTTGGTCTTGATGGAGAGTTAAATCCAAGAATTATAATAACAGTTTTGGATGATAATCTTATTCTTATTGATACGGAGAATCCAGGGGTAACAATTAGTGAAATTCCGACGATAGATTCCACCCGACCAGTTGTTGAGGTTGTCTGTGAGGGTGTTGATTTTGAAATAATTCCTGGTGGAAAAGATGCAATTAAAAAAACTATAGGGGTGGGACGTGTTCTATTAGCAGCGGATATATTGGGTGCTAGTTTAAATATGATAAGTAATGCTGTGGAATATTCTCTTGAACGAAAACAATTCAATAGAGTAATTGGCTCTTTTCAAGCTGTTAAACATATGTGTGCAGAAATGGCTGCCGATATTGAGCCATGTAAATCCTTACTTTGGTATGCTGCTTACGCTCAAGATCATATTAAGGAAGAAGCAGACCTTTTATCTTGTCATGTAAAAGCTCATTTATCAGAGGTCGGTAATGATACTGCAAGAGTCTCTACACAAGTATTTGGGGGAATGGGTTTTACAGATCTTTTAGGTATGCACTATTGGTTTAAAAGGATAGGATTGAGTAGACAAATACTTGGAGGTCCAGAAAAGGTCAGACAAGAGGCTGCGATATTACAAGGATTTTTGCTATAAATATTATAGGGGCTTAGCGTATGAAAAAATTAGTTTTATTAGTCTTATTTTTATTTCTTGTTGGAACGACTTATTTTGCCGGAGGTCTTTATTACGGTTGGATTGGAAAGTTAGAGCAGGTTGGATCTATCCAAGGAAAAATAATTCCTGATAGAATAATTTCTCAAAGAACAAAAATACAAAATGATGCCTCTAAAAATATAGGAGTTAAAGAACCCAAGCAGATTCTTTTTGGTGACCTGCACGTACACACAACATTTTCTACCGATGCCTTTATGTGGACATTACCAATGTTAAATGGATCAGGCTCTGCTCCAATGTCTGATGCTTGCGATTATGCTCGATATTGTTCAGGAATTGATTTTTGGGCTACTACTGATCATGCTGAGGCTTCATCTCCTAGAAAATGGAAACAAACTAAAGAACTTATTCGTCAATGTTCTTTTGCTTCTAATAAAGAAGAAAGTACGGATGTTATTTCATTTATTGGATTTGAATGGACGCAGGTTGGAGCTACGCCATCTGAACATTATGGTCATAAGAATGTTATTTTTAGAGATCTTGAGGATGAGAATGTAGCTAAAAGACCTATTGCAGCATCTGGAGTGGCAGTTAATGCTCTAAGAAATAGTACAGCAAATAATTTTCAATTATTGGGTTTTTTAGATCTTAAAAATTTTCAAGAATATGCAAATCTTCAAGCTTTCTTAAAAGAGGCTAGAGAGGCTCCATCTTGTGACGCAAGTCTACCTTCAAATGAATTACCAGATAATTGTTTTGAAGAAGCAAGAGATCCAGGTGAGTTAGTAAGGCGTCTCGAAGAACAATCCCTGAGACCAATTATTATACCACATGGTTCATCTTGGGGTTTTTATACGCCTCCAACTACATCATGGGATAAGCAACTTAAAAAAGAAATGCGACCAGAGGCCTTTCCTATAATAGAGGTTATGTCTGGGCACGGTAATTCTGAAGAATTTAGGCCTTATCGACAAGTTATTGGTGATATTGAAAATCCAACATGCCCTATGCCAACTGATACTTTCCTTCCTTCATGCTGGAGGGCAGGTCAAATTATAGAAGCAAGATGTTTAAGTGAGGGGTTAGGTAAAGAGGAGTGTTCTCTTAGGGCTGAAAAAGCAAGGCAAGTAACAGCAAATCTAGGAGTTGGTTTTCACTTAGCTGTTCCTGGAGAAAATTCTGAGGATTATCTTAATTCTGGACAGTGCCAAGACTGTTTTTTACCTGCATTTAACCATAATCCAACTACTTCAGTTCAATATGGACTAGCAATTACAAATTTTGAATCAAAAGAACCACAAAATTTTAATTGGGGCTTCATCTCGGCTTCAGACAACCACAGAGCCCGACCTGGAACTGGCTATAAACCAGTAGATCGTAAATTAACAACAGAAGCTGCTGGAGCTCGAAGTGAATTTTACAGAGGTTATTTATTACCAAGCGAAGAACCAAAAAATTCATTTATTACAGAAATTAGCCGTGAAGAACTATTAAACACTAATGCTGGTTTTCAATTAACTGAGCTTGAGCGTCAGCAAAGTTTTTGGACTCAAGGTGGTCTTGCGGCAGTTCATTCTGAAGGAAGAAATAGAAATGCTATTTGGGATGCTATGGAAAAGAAAGAAATTTATGGGACATCTGGTCCAAGAATACTTTTATGGTTTGATGAAATTTCTGGACCTCAGTTAAATCCAATGGGTTCAACTTTAGAGAAGTCTGAGAATCCAAAATTTAATGTAAAAGCTGTAGGTGCTTTTAAACAAAAAGCTGGATGTGAAGATTATGCTATGGACGGATTACCAGCTGAAAAAATTGATACTTTATGTGGTGGAGAATGCTATAATCCTTCATCAGAAAGATTGAAAATTTCTCGTATTGAAGTAGTAAAAATTACACCCCAAATAAATGAAAATGAAGAAGTGGAAGACTTAATACAAGACCCATGGATGGTTTTACCTTGTGATGGCGGGGATGGTTGCGAAGTTAATTTTGAAGATCCTGACTTTATTACTGATGGTAGAAAATCAATTTATTATGTAAGAGCTATTCAAGAACCAACAGATACAATAAATGGTGATTCACTCAGGTGTACATTTGATGAAGAAGGTAATTGTGTTGAAGTAAATCCATGTTGGGGAGATTATAGGGTTGATTCTAGTGATCAGTGTTTATCAAAAGAAGAGCACAGGGCTTGGTCATCTCCAATCTATATTTCTAAAAACTGAGATTAGTAATGAAAAAAAGTATATTTCTTTTTTCAGGGATAACGGCTGGTCTGATTTTTATTTTTTTAGGGATATTTGATAATCAAAAATTAGATAAGACCCAATCCAATATTATTGCTTTAGTTAATGATCATCCGATTCTGCAATCCGATCTTGATCTTGCGCTAAGTGCCTTGGCCATGAATAAAGAAAATTCTATTACTCCCGAACAAGTAAGGTTGGTTTTAGACCGCTTAATTGATGAACAGCTCTTACTTCAAAGGGGAGTAGAATTAAATCTGCCTCAAAACTCTAACCCTGTTCGCAAAATGATTATAAACTCAATGATAGATAGTATTTTATCAGAAAATAATGATTTTCAGATAACTGATGAGGTTTTGATTGAATTTTATAATGAAAATATCGCCTTCTTTTTGCCTCCAAAGGAGTTAAGATTAAAAAAAATCTTTGTAAAATTTGATAATACGGCAAAAGACGATACTAGATTAGATTCTATCCGTGAAATGTTAATTAATGGAGAAGATTTTGATGAGGTTTCTCTTAAGGAGGGGGATAAATTTTTACCTGAAATCCCAGATACCTATCTTCCTGAGAGAAAACTTTTAGATTATTTAGATCCAGTTTTAGTAAAAAATGCTTTCAATCTAAAGGATGGACAAATAACCAGTGAGATAGAGACAAGCGATGGCTATAACTTTCTCTATCTCGTTGACTCAAAAAAAGGTGAACCACTTCCTTTTTCTGATATGAACGAAAAAGTTAAAGCTGAGTATATAAGACGATCTGATGAAATTGCTTTAACGAATTATCTTGAATGGTTGAGGCAAAGATACAACGTTATTTATGATGAGAAATTTGATGAATAAAATAAAACTATCTTTTGTTTTTCTTGTTTTAATTTTTAGCTCTTTTAACTTAAATGCGCATCAAATTAGTCAGTCATTTTCAAATTGGACTGTTGAAAATGAAAGCATAATGGCAGTTTTTTCTGTGACATCTCGACAGGTTACCCTTTTACCTGTACTTGATGGATATTCAGATAATCTAAGCGAGCAACTTACCAAGCACCTTAAGAAAAATATAAAGGTATTCATAAATGAAAAAGAATGTGACCTCGCTGAAGATATTCCAACAAAAATAACAGATGAGAGTTCTCTCAAATCCTTGTTAAATTTTAAATGTTCAGAAAATACAGGGATTATGAGAATAGAAAATAATTCTTTTTTTTCAGTTTCGGCTGGCCATATTCATTTTGCACGTATTCGTATTGGAGAAAATGATTGGCAAGAGACGATTTTTACTTCTACACAAAAAGATGCAAGCTTTTCACTTTCATCAGGTAAAAATCAAAGAAGCGCATTACAAATTTTCTTTGATTATATTAAACTTGGATTTGAGCATATTTTATCCGGATATGATCACTTAGCTTTTTTATTGGCTCTTTTGCTTATTACAATAAGATTAAAAAAGGTCTTACTGACTGTTACAGGTTTTACTCTAGGTCATTCTATTACACTGGCTCTAGCTGCTCTTGGTTTAATTCAACCATCTACAGTAGCTATTGAGGCTTTAATAGGGTTTACAATTTTACTTGTAGCCAGTGAGTCGTTAATTTTAGATGATAAAAGTCAAAATTCTTTCACCATAGGATCTTTTAGCTTCTTATTAATTCTCTTTATTCTTTCAATTCTATTTGGAGGGATCATTTCGCCTTTAACTTGGCTTGGTTTAATTATATTTACTTTTAGTTATTCAATGCTTGTACAAACAAAGAGTGATGCAGAGTATTATAACCCTGGCCTAACATTAATATTCGGATTAATTCATGGTTTTGGTTTTGCAAGCGTTCTTATTGACCTTGGTTTGCCCAAAGATAAAACAGTTACAGCACTTCTGGGTTTTAATTTAGGTGTTGAGTTTGGTCAGATTTTAGTAGTTATACTTGCGATAGTTATACTTTACATGCTAGGGAAATCATCTTTAATTAAGTATAAAGACTATTTATTTAACTTTACGGCAATTATTTTAATTGCCTTAGGTACATTTTGGTTTATTGGAAGGGCTTTTAGTCTCCAATAAGTAGAGAGTTTAAAATGAGAGCAGAGAAAGTAATATTACAATTTAGTTGCCCGGATAAACCCGGTATACTTGCTGCTGTGACTCAATTTTTATCTAAGAACGATGCCTTTATGACCGAGGTTTCATCTTTTAGTGCGAATGATACAAATCGTTTTTTTAATCGTATTGCTTTTCAAAAAAATGACTCTAAGGCTTTTGATCTCGAAGATTTTGAAAGTAGGTTCCTAAAAGATTTAAAAGAATTTGATATTGATTGTAATTTTTATAATGCCGAAGTTCCATGCAGAACAGTTATTGCAGTGAGTAAATATAGTCATTGTTTGAATGATATTATTCATAGGTGGGAAATTGATGCGCTGCCAATAAACATTAAAGCCATTATCTCTAACCATGATGATGCTCGAAGTTTCTCGGAGTGGAATAAAATTCCTTATCATTTTTTACCAGTTTCTTCCGAAACAAAGAAAGATCAAGAAAAACTTTTTAAAGATATAATTAGAGATAATGATGCAGAATTAGTTATTCTAGCAAGATATATGCAAATTCTTTCACCTGAATTTCTAAGTGGGTTAAAGTCTGATTGTATTAATATTCATCATTCCTTTCTTCCAGGCTTTAAGGGGGCTAAACCTTACCACCAAGCTCATGAGAGAGGTGTGAAAATTATCGGTGCTACTGCTCATTACGTTACAGACGATTTAGATGAGGGTCCAATTATAGAACAGGATATTCGAAGAGTTGATCACAGTACATCTCCAGAGAGCATGCAACAGAGTGGTTATGATATTGAGTCGTCCGTTCTTTTAAGAGCTGTACGACTTTATTCAGAACGACGTATTATGCTCAATGGTATAAAAACTGTAGTCTTTAATTAATCAATAATAATTCTAGTCTGGATAAGAGTCTGGGGATTGGAACTTATAACCTTCCTTTTCTAATAATTTTGCAAGCCCTATAGTCTTAAGATCACCATATTGTGGGCCTATTATTTGTATTCCAATTGGTAGTCCTTTTTCACTAAGGCCAGTAGGTATAACTGTTGAAGGAAGATAGCTTGCAATAGCTAATCCTGCCCAAAAAATTTGCTCAAAATACGGTCTTTCATCATTATCAACCATAATTGTTCTATCGCCAAAGGCGCTATGATCATGCTCTATGGCATCGGTTGCCATTATAGGAGCAATAACTGCATCATATTCTTTAAAAAATTCGTGCCAAGCCCATCGTAGATGCGTTCTTTTTTCATTTGCCATATTGTAATCACGCAAAGACGATAATTGTTTTTTTAATGTGTAGGCAGATTGGCTATCATGGGTTGGGTCTAGGGTAGTTGATTTATTGTTATCAAAAGATTCTATTTTTTCGAGTTTATCTAATAATTTTTGATAATCTTCTTCGGAACTTCTAGAGGCCATAGTGGGATGAAGAAGTGAAGCATATGTATCCATAGATTCTATAAAATCAAAATCAGGTTTTGCTTCAAAATCTACAATACCTTTATTTTTGATAATTGTTTCGGCGATATTATTTACACGACTTTGTGTTTCTTGATTGACTGGTGCAAAATCTAGATTAGTCCAAGCCGCAACTTTATAGTCTTTTAATGAAGTTTTATTTGGTTTTTCTAGATCCATTTTTAATCCAGCTCCATCAATTTCATCTGGACCACCCATAACTAAAACACCTGTTTCAAGATCTTGAGCGCTTCTTCCTAGGGGTCCAATAACCGTTAAATCCGATTGTGATAAAACATTAGGTGCTGCATGTCCCCTTGGAGGTAAAAGGCCCCAGGTAGGTTTATGGCCAAAAACGCCACAAAAATGAGCTGGATTTCTGATAGATCCTCCAATATCAGAACCTGTCTCAAAACCCGTCAATCCTGCTGCAAGTGCAGCTGCAGATCCACCAGATGATCCTCCTGGGCTTCTAGTTAAATCCCAAGGGTTGTTTGTAGTTCCATAAATATCATTATAACTTTGGAAATCTGCAAGATTATAAGGAATATTAGTTTTACCAAAAATAATTGCTCCAGCACTCTTTAACCTTTCTATAGATAAAGCATCTTTAGGTGCGATATTATTTTTTAAAGCAGGGTTTCCTCTTGATGTAACGGTTCCAGCAAGATCATAAGAATCTTTTATTGTCATTGGAACCCCATGCAAAGGTCCCATAATATTACCTTTGCTTAATTCGTCATCTGCTCTTAATGCTGCCTGCTTAGCATTCTCATAATCTTTAACGATAATTGCATTTATATCAGGATTAAATTTTTCAACTCTTGAAATATAATATTCTAAAAGTTCAGAGCTGCTTATTTCTTTGTTTAATATCATTTGCGCTAATTCATTAGCGGATTTGTAAGATAGTTGTGTCATGGTTTCCCTCTATTTTTAATATAGGGATATTTTTAATGATGAGAAAGTATTAATTTTTCTTAAATAAGTTGTAAATCAATAGAGATACCAATCTCAACATCATTCAAAGTATAATAAAGATAAAGATCATCAGAGTTGGTTTGTAAAGCATTCTCAGGAAGGGTAATTTCATCATTCTTATCACCTTTAATTTTAAGGCCTGAAATAAAATCATCTTTAATGACGGTTATTTTATTTTTTTCTGTATTGGTGAAATCAAAGCCTTCAAAGTTATCAAAGCGACTAGATATATCTGCTAAATTAAAATCGAGAGATGATGATGTTTCAGTTGGTCCCTCAATAATTAACCAGTCATAACCAGGCCCTCCATCAATAGCTATTGAACTATTAATTTCTGTTAATTCTGAGACGGTAACATAAACACTATCATCACCTGCTTGAGTTTTAATAATATCGGAAGGCATTCCACCTCTTACAACATCATCACCTATACCAGTACTGATATCATTGATCACCAAAGTATTCAAAGTCACGTCATCATTACCACTAGAGCCAATATAGTTTTCGATATCAGTTTTAAAACTTAATACAAAGTAATCCCCTGATTGCTGATTATCGCCTTCCCAAAATAGTTTGTTGGAACCAATTTCGGATACACCACCGGGAATAAGCGAAATAGTTGTATTGTCTTCATAGTTCGATAGATTTATTGTGTCATTTCCTGCCATATCGTGAATCGTTTCATGTATATTTAGAGATGGTGAAAAAGTATAAATCGTATCTTCACTTCTATAATTTGTTCGATACCCATACATATGTCCCAATGCGGCTATATCGTGAAGATCCCAGGAGCTATAGCTTAAATAGTTTTCGTAATCTGCTACATTACCTTTATAGAGACCACTTCCGTTGCCTGTAGCAATTCCGTAAGTATCGGTTGTTCTTAACCAGAATGTATCATAAGCCATAACCGAAAAAAGAGTTGTATTTTGTGAGCTCTCAATTTTTGTTCCATCAAATGGATGAGCGAGATTTAGCGCGTGCCCTGTTTCGTGCAGTATAGTTCCATAAGAAACACTTCCGGCAGAATAATCATCATATTTTCCTCCATAAGATGTTAGGAGATAGATATAAGAGTGATTTTCTGATGCCGGATGCCAAGCTTGTGAGCTAGCAGTGCTATCTGAAGTCTCAAAAAGGATATAACGTAAGTCGGCTTCCTTGTAATTATCCTCGTTTAATTCAGTAAACTTTACGTTAAACATTTCTTCCGTCATGCTCAGGACGCTTCGAACACCGTCCTTAAAGTCTTCGTTTTCAATATATGTGTCACGTGAATCAGCCAGTTCCCAAAAAGTTTTAGAAGGATTAGATACCCAGGGAAGAACATTATCGGTATCGGTTGAAGGTGGAAAAGCAAAGGTAATCTCTGTAATCTCAGAATTATTTTCACCTGCCCATTGCCAATCACTTGAAAGTAAAGAATTGATATTATTATCACTAGTCTCAGTAATTTTTTTTATTCTATCCCCATCTGGAATGGCGTCTATAGGTCCACTGGGAGTATTGGTGAAAGAGTCAACGGTAACTTTATGAGTCTTGTATTCCCCATCAGTAAAGTATTCAAAGGTAATACTGAATTCGTTAACTCTCACATTTGATGTTGTAAGATCATGAAATGGCCATTCGCTTCCATATATGGTGTCTGGTCCAAAAAATAATTTATATTCGTCCGTTTCAAAGTCATAATAGGAATTCTCTGCAAATTTAAGAACATTTTTATTAACATAAAAATAGTCTTGCCAACCATCCTGTATCCAGGGATCGTTTAAAAAATAAGAAATTGGAGTTTCGGACCCTCCAATGGAGACCGAGGTAATTTTTGCAGATCCTTCGTCAATTTTAAAGGATGATAGCTCAAGAAGCCTGTCACCTAAAACATCTTCAGAGAGAGAAACTTTAGTTTCAGAGTCCGATGAGGATAAGATTAACGAGGAGCTTTGTTTAATATAATCATCATCAGTTAGACGAAAAGTGAATTCTTTTTCAGAGAAAGAACCTGTATCTTGATTTTCAGCTTTAACCTTAATTGTGGCTTGATAAATTTCTTCACCAGTACCTCCTTGTACTTTCAATTGTTCTCCAGAAAGAGAAATCTGGTCGGAAATAAACGGTTCTAGGTAATTATATTCATTGGGATATTCGGAATTACTAATGGTATATTTTAAATTCTCTCCATCAAAATAATTATTAATATTTATTATTTTCAGTATATCGTTTTCTATTAATCTCATATCGTATGAATTATTTATTATGATATTCATATTACCTTGGTCGGTCTGAAATGAGGCGTTATATGCTCCCATAGCTTCAGCAAACTTTAAATATGAGCGGCTTGATCCCAAAGTTGCCGATGTTAAGTTACCACCAGCTTCAAAAATAAATTTGTCTGCTCCACTAATGGTAATTTGTGTTCCGTTCGAAAGAACTAATCGAGTAGCATTAGAGGTGAATATCGAAGAGCTTATAGTTATTCCATCAACCATTTGAATGGTATTGGCACCTTGAGTATCTATGATATCAATCTTACTATTTTTTTCAGTTGCTTTAGAAATAATATACGTATCATTGCCCCCTAAGCCCCGATAAGTAGTCTTATTTTCGGTTGGGATAATGATATTATTTCCCGAATTATAATTTAATGTTGGCATTTTTGTTTTAATTTTTCTAAATTATATTTTCTTCAGTAATAATTCTCTCCCTTTACTTATAAAACAAGGTAAGATTTAAATGAAAAGCATATATCTATTTTAGAGAGAAATCCATTCACCGGAATGAGATAATTGTTGATTTTTATCATTATAAAAATTCTTGGCATTATTTTCTTCAAGAACCTTCAGCATATGAGGAAGTTCTTTTCCTTCAGACTTAAGCTTTTCTATTATTTTAGAAGGTCCAATTTCATCCATTGCCTTAAAAGGACCGTTACTCCAATTAAAACCCCACTGCATTGCTCGATCAATACTCACAATATCATCCGCTATTGTTGGAACTAGGTTAGCAGCATAACAAAGAGTCGCTCCATATACTTCCCAGGCCAATACCCCTTCAAGGCTATCATCAAAGAGAATACTAATATCATTAATATCCAATACCTCTTCTTTTGTTGGTCGCCAATTTCTAGACAAAAGATCAAAAGTTTCTTTGTTTCGTGATCCATCTTCATTTTTTGTCATTCGTGAAAAACCACCACCTGTTTTTCTTCCAAATTGTCCATTAACAATCATTTCTTTTTCTGCTTCTGGGAATTCGCCATACTCTTTTCCTAAGTCACCATCCGGTAAATTAGAGGAAAAGTTTTTTCCTATCATTTCCATGACATCTAACCCAATTAGGTCATAAAGGCTGTATAGACCAGTTGATGGAAGGCCAATTGGTGTTGATAAAACCGCATCAACTCTTT
>CERM01050173.1_pt1 | contig 13102 bp, 18 predicted proteins | sample 530791 | NCBI WGS metagenome assembly CERM01 (sample SAMEA2620970, study PRJEB7988) | marine metagenome | biome: marine biome (ENVO:00000447); feature: surface water layer (ENVO:00002042); material: "saline water (ENVO:00002010), including plankton (ENVO:xxxxxxxx)" | depth 5 m | reverse complement strand
TTACAGTACGTCCTGCTGTTTGGTTCCCCGTGTAAGCAACGACATCAAAGTACTTAGGCGCACGTTTCCACATCCAAGAGTAGTTACCTGCTGCCCTAGAAAACTTTCTCCACCCCTCCATGTAGTCAAAATAATAAGCACTTTCAGATGCCTCTGCATTATTATCATTTGTTTGCAGTCTTGTTCCTTGCAAAAGTCTAGTACCAACATAATTAGGCGAAGTTCCCGTAGCAGTTCTATCTATGGCAAAGTCTACTGGAAAACCTGATGTGTAGGCTGAAACTGCGCCAACCCCATCACCTTCATCAATAGCAAACACCTCAGTAGCACTCTCAGGAACTTTAGTACCACGGCGAATTGCTATGTAGATGTAGGTGTCTCCGCTGGTGTTAAGATAAGGCGTGTCTGTCCTAAGAGCAAACCCTGTTGACGTTGGGTCTATACCGCCAGCGAAACTAGATTCAGCGGCACTTGAGTCTGGGCTAAGAAAAGGTTCACTGTTACTTGATACAGTTAATCCACGCATATTGTCTTGTAGCACCCATCCCCATGAACTTGAAGTATTTTTAACTAGAACCCACTGAGGTTCAAAGCCCAAGTCTACTACATTGGAGCCGTCCTCCGTACCATCACCAGTATAACTCCCACACTTGATAATATCAGCATCACCATCAGGGCCGAAGTCACCGTCACCATCGTTGTGGGCGAAGAAGTAGGCTACGTAGGTTCCACCAGAAGCATTAACTTCTGTCCAGTCAGAAGTAAGCGGGAAGTAGGTATCAGTTACACCATCCCAATCCCACGGCTGCCCGTTCTGCTTTGCGGCTGTGGAGTTGAGTTTGATGGAACCATCTGCGTCCGTACCGTTGATGTTTCTATGCCAAACCAGCCAGTTAGTAGATGAGTCAGTTCTCTTGAAGACGACACATCCTGGAATAGTACCAAGGTTATGACTGAGGTTTTGACTAGAGCCATTCCCAGTATAAGTCACCACATCAAAAAACTTTGGGGCTTTGCGAAATGTCCAAGAGGCCATCAGGTCGTCGGTGTAGTTAGTCCAACCATAGTAGCCAAGAGTAAATCCGGTTTCTTGAACACTATCAATAATGTATTGCCCAGCATTACTCGAAGCGTCAGTGTTGTTGGAGAACAGAACGTTAGCGTAGTTATCAGCACTGCTTAGAAGAAAATGATTGTTACTATAGGGGTTGCTGTCCCTGGCTTTAAGCCAGACAAGACCGCCCTCATCTGCGAGATTAATCCCATTCGTTATGGCATGGGTTGGGTTTGGGCCAGCACTTGAGCCATTATTATTACCAGTATACAAGTAAGTGCTGAACACATCCTCTACGTTCAGGACTTCACCAGCACCAGCACCAGAAGCCGACATAAGTTTTCTTGCAGTAGAACTCATGCCATTGCCTGCCCAGCAGTGAAGCCATAATAAGTCGTGCCGCTATCGTTCGTAAAGAACACAAAAATATCGACCCCGTTATTCGTTGCGGTGATCGTCGGTGCAGTAGCCGCCGCCCAATCTACCGAAGTGGGCCAAGTAATTGTTCTTGCTGTGCTATCTTGGATAACTTTTAGCGTGAAACTCGACACCTTCCCTGACGCTGCGGGGTTGCTAAATGTATAAGTAACGTTCTCCGTTAAATCGTGAAGAAAATTTGTACCATCACGCAAGTTTAATGTCGCGGCATTAGAAGAGGACGTAATCGTTGTGCTTTCTTCAGAGATACCATTGTCAAACGTCACGACGCCATTAGCATCCGCCGTCACAGCTTTACTAGCCTGAGAGGTGCCCAAGGTAGTAATGTCGTTGTAATTTAACTCTGCTGTCGTGACCGTGGCACCATCAAGGATGTTTAACTCTGCCGCCGTAGAGGTAACCGCTGTGCCTGCTATTGCTAAAGAAGTTCCATTTACCTGACCACCAGAACTATAAATAACAGCTTTACTGTTTACAATAGTACCCGCAGTAGATCCATCAACTAAGTTCAACTCTGCCGCAGTAGAAGTAACACCGTCCAAGATATTAATTTCGGCTGTGGTAGCCGTAACACCGTCAAGGATTGCAAGCTCTGTAGGAGAAACCCCCGCAACATTCAGAGCAGCAAAGGCATCCACAAAGGCAGCGCCTGCTCCAGCGCCATCGCTGTAGACAGCCTTGGTTTGACCCGCCGCAATCGTGACGTTTGCTCCAGATCCCTGAGAGATGATTATGTTCTGAGATCCACTGGTGGCATTCTCAATGAACCACATCTTGCTAACAGTGTTAGGTCCAATTGTGATCGTACACGCACTGTCTAGAGTCCCTGTGTACTTCAGGAACATAGATCGACCAGCGTCTGTAGCGCCATCTGCAATTGTTGTTGTGTGAGTATCGGCGTTAGTAGTAATGGCCTCTGTGCCGTAACCAAACGCCTCGCCAATTAGCTCAAGGTTCGTGTTCGTGACTGTTCCCCATGAGCCTGACTGATCGCCAGTTGCCATCTCATTTAGGCGAAGGTCATTTACAAAGGTTGAAGTCATATCAGTCGATCCTTACAATTGCTGTATTAGCAGTTTGAGCTGGGAAAACAATGCGAAATGTACCGCCAGCAACTGAGAAGTCTCCACCAAAATCCAAGACCGCAATTGCTAGATCGCTTTCTGTGTCATTGTAGATCAATGCCCCGCGAGCCGTAAATGTTGCGCTTGTCCACTCTGGATTGTCAGAGTCAAAGCAACCGCTTGTGCTATTGGTTATAACAGAGGCGTTTGCCAATGTCACGCCGCCAGCCGTATATCCAGTTCCGACTACTTCATTGGTTGTGGCGTATGCGGTTGTAGTTGCGCCCAAGGTAGCTGAACTGGTGTAAAGAGCGACCTTTATTGTATCTGTGTCGAGATCATGCAGTCCAAGCATTACGTCTCGTTTGAATTGTGTACACATTGCTTGTGTGATAGCCATTATAAGCCTCCGTTATATTCTGCTGCATAGTCGCGTTGCATCTCTTGTACTGCAAGTTGCACTGCTTCGTCAAATTGTGTCTTATAAAGCGCCAATGTCTCCCCAGCCTTGAGGAATGCTGAGGCTTCATAGAGACACGCGGCAAGCAGCACGTTTTCCGCATTGTCGCCAATCCAGTTGTTTGCGTTGCTTGAACTCAGCCCCTCTTCAGGGGCGATATAGTCTACTTGGTATGTATCTGTGGAATTTGGCGTTGGGGCAAGTGTTATAACAGATCCCGCCGTGCCTGCACTTTTAGTGCTGTACATGATTGGAACACCCTGCGTGGTAGCATTAGGCGAATAGTCACGGATATATGAATCAATTCTGTGGTTTAGATATGAAACAACATTGGAGGATATAACAGATACCTGACGGATCATTCGGGCAGATGGAACAGTATAATCAGAAGTCCCAGCCACCATATTTGCTGTGACGGTCTTACGGAAGCACGGCATGTTTGGCAGGCGCTGGAAAATCATTACCTCCGCCTGATCTATAATTTGGTCAATTGAGCCTTGCAGCTCAAGGCTGTCATCTTCCAAAAAGTTCTGAATGTTTTCAACTAGCTGTGTGTAATTCATTACTGACCCCACGTTCCTTCACCGAATGCATTATACCCAAAGCCTGTATAGTCTATTTCAACGTTTTCGTCACCTGTATTTCCAGACCCACCAGTTCCACTTGGGTAAGCCGCGTTATCAGCAAGAATTGATACTGAACCAATACCGCCTGTTGCGCTCTGTCCAACAGGGTGTGGCCTACCTTCGGTATCGCCCCAAGGACCAAGCCCCCACGGTCCTATACCCCAACCGAATGGATCTTCTACTATTGCGGTTCCGACTTCACCATCGCCGCTAACGCCAACTTCATTAATTTCTCCTACTGGCTCTTCATTGCCTACATTAGAAGACCCACCAACGCCAGATGGGGTGGCTTCCAATAGGAATGCCTCTGTACCAACGCCGCCAGTGCCTCCTACACCCGCTTCGTCTATTGAGATATCAAGGGCCTCGACACCTACACTTGCAGCGCCTGCGGTCCCGCTGACCCCAGTCACCACTATTTCCCTAACAATGGCTCCAACTTCACCATCGCCAGATTGCCCAACAGCGATAATTTCAGTTTGGATTGTGGCCTCTGCCGTGCCAACGCCGCCTGATCCACCAACACCTGTCTGCGATGTTCGTTCAACTTCAAAACCAGTAAAGCCAATAAAACCGGGGGCGCTCACCCCAACGCCGGGGCGCAATCGTGGATCTATAGTCCAGTCTTGGGTGTATCCGATAAAGACAACAACATTTTCTGGATCTGTGTCTGGGCGTGGGTTAAACAGTGCTGTCGCATCAACTACGTTTTTTGCAGGCGTTAGCTGTGGTTGCTTTGGGTCAAAGTCTTCTGGAGAAACACGCAAGCCATCCCAAGTGGTCTTCAACTGGGTATATGGAACCCGAAGACCGCCTACATCGCTTATTGCGAGAGATTTTTTTCCTCTTGCGTATTTTGCCATTATGATAAGTTCAGCGCAGTTGGCTGAATCCTTAAAGACACACCATCATTATCAGAAGCCGCCGCAAACGCAAAGGCTCGCTCATACATTTCGTTCAGTATTGTGAATTTCTCATTTGCAAACTTTAGAGACATCTTGCTGGCCAAACCAGCGCAGATGCACTCGTTCCAACGGTAGGGGATGTCGGCGTCCTGATTGGACGCTGTAACGTCCTCAAGCTGGCGTATGGCCCAGTATACCATGCTGTACGTTGTCCTGTTTGGAACCTGCCAGAAGTAGGCTATAGGCGTATACTGTTTATCTAGCATGTACTGACTGGGCTTGCCGGGGGAAGTTTTGTTTGGAAGCTGGTTATAGTCAGAGATCGACACGCGGTTGATTATCTGATCAGACGTATCTGTCCCAGAGCTATCACGAACAACGGCGTCAAGGATGTCAATAGTGCCTACTGGTAAAGTGTAAGTTGTCTGCCCGTTTATGAGCGTCAAAGCCTGCTGTTCTACTGCCCAGTAATTGATACCCCTGTTTGCCCACTCAGAGAAAAGCAAGTTAAGGCTGCGCCTTGCGGACACAGCCCTATCACCTGTTTGGACCTGTGGGTCTAGGCCACAGCGTTCAAAGGCTTCAGTGATGATTTCTTCAACGTCTGGGCGAAACGCTACTGTATTAGAAGTCGCCATCCGATTACTCCTTTAGTATTCTTTGATGACCCTCAAGACCAATTGATAAGAATCGCCCACTGCCCCAGCGCCATCTGTTGTGAACTTCACATCACCAGTTGGGTTTGTGCCATAAGACTTGGTTGAAGGAAGCCCACCAAATTTAGAGAAATCATGATAACCAATATCGTCATCACCAATATTCATCAAAATAATGTCCACGTCAGCATCCGCCATAACACGAACAGTCATACTCTTAATAACCCACCAACCTTCGATGATGCGAACAGCAGTGCAAGGCTCACCATTTGCATTTGGTGCGAGTGTTGACACATCGATCTTTAATACGGCGTTTTCGTCTCCAGTATCAACGTATTGATACTGGAACGCAAAAACGGCCTCTCTTACACTGTCACTTAGCTTTTTTACTGATACAATGTCAGCCATTTAAAGACTCCTTATGGACGGATCACGCTAAGTTATTGTTTTGAGCGTATAGAATAGTGAAACGAACCAAACCCGCAGTTGTTGCTGCTGAAGCAGTTACAGTTAAACGAATATCTGCTGTTCCTGTATCTTGCCAAGCCAAAGCAGCGCCTGCTTGAGTTGTCGGATACTTGCGTCCAGCAGTTGTTCCACTCGCAAAAGTGTTAAGAATTGTTGCTGCACCGCCAACAGTATCACCAACACTCAAGTTGGTTGTAGCATTCGCCGCAGTAATTACATCAATTACACAGTCAATGATTTGTGAGTTAGCAGGAATAACAACATCTTGTACGACTGCGGCTAATGCCCCGCCAGACAAATCTGCTGAAAAAGTCTGCGTCATAACAACTTGACCTACGTTAGCAATATTAGAACCAAGCGTTGTGCCAGTAGTATCTTTAATTGTGCCAGCCTTTATTGGGCCAGAGAAAGTAGTAATACCCATGAGTTTCTCCTGTCTGGGTTAAGTCAGCCGCATCATGCGCCTGTCAGGGATGTCTGCACGATACAACAGCTCTAAACAAAAAGAAAGAGGCGATCCGAAGACCGCCCCTTAATGCTAACATTCTGGAGAAATGTTATGCTCCTTCGGAACCGAAGAGGCCGCGCCAGTCAGTAACACCGAAGCTGTAACGCTCACGCACTTTGTAGCGCACGTTGCCAGTCTCGAAGTCGCCTTCCATGCCTTTTTTCATAGGCGAACGCTGGAACATTTTCAGTCCATCAGGAACGTCAGTGGTCACAAAGAACGCATCTGAGTCTGTAAGACGGCGCATCACATGATAACCTTTTGGCAAGTAGCCGCCAGATTTAATCGCGTTGATGTCGTTGTCAGCAGTACCAGTGCGAAGCTGGGATTCCAGCAGGCGCTCTGCAACAAACGTGTAGGCCGTTGGGATAACCAACTGCGTACCTTGGGCAGCAATCCGAAGACCACGTTCGTCCTTCATATCCGCGATTTGGATAAGAATGGCTTCAAGTGATGTCTCAGACAAGTCAGCCGCTGTGGCTAACGTGTTAGACTGGTTGCCGTTCTGTGTTGGGTGTGACGTACTCAGAAGAGTAGTGCCATCGCCAATGTTTACAGAAGTCGCGTTATTCAAGACGTTTGCCGCTTTGATTTCCTTAGTGGAAGCCATAGAACGTGCGAGTGCCTTGGTATAGCGAGCAGCGATTGAGCCGTACTGGCCATCCTCTTCAGCTTCCTCAGTAATTGAGAATGCCAAAGCAACCGTTTCGTGCTGATAACGTGCAGTCCACTGCTGGCCAGCGTCATCATAAGATACCGCTGAACCTTCGTTTTTAATTGGCGCAGAGCCAAAACCTGCGAGAAGCACGTCCTCCTCGAATGCCTTCTGAGAGGTATTCGATTCAAACACTGCTTCATATTCCGCAGGGTAACTGTCGTATTCGAGGCCAAAGAGGGTGTTTAGACCCGGCTCAAGCATTTTAGCAAAACTTGCTCTATTCATAGCCATGATTTAAATCCTTCCTTAGATCCCGGCGCTATCTTTAAGAAGATGCTCATTTACGAGAACTTCCATAATAGCATTCGCACCAAAAGCGTTATCTGGTGCATGGTAAAGCGCAAGGATCTTGCAGGAAGCAGTTCCCGCAGCCATTGTGCCGCTCAATTCAAAGCCAGACTGACCTGTGAGGGTCGAACCAGCGCCTGCAACAACATCGCAACAGTTGCCAATGTTTGTTTGTGCAGTAGTTCCAGCACTCTGAGCGCGGTACACGGTGTACGGATCATCATATATATAAGCAATGATGTCAGTAGCCACTGTGCCTGACGGCCAGTATTCACTGTAGATGTATGATCCGTCCGCAGCGGTGTAAGAACACCCGTCGAACACACCAATGTTATTTACTTCAGTAGCAGTATGCGGTGTCACAACACCACCAGAGGTAATAATGCAGAGATCACCTTTGAAGATGTTTTCTGCAAGCGCACTGGTGATGGTATACTGATTTGTGCGTGGCGCATTACCGCTCATGTGACGAATTGGGACAAACCCAAAGGCAGCATCAACATTTGCCATTTTTTCGCTCCTATAGCGTTAAGGTTAATCGCTCATGGCAGATAAAGATCTGCCGCGACTTGTTTCGGACCTACGATCCTGATGGATCGGTTGTCCATGGCGCCGTCCTAACGCATCAAGGTCACCCGCAACGGATTCGTTTTGCTCACCATTCTTGTTAGAATAGTATTCTTTCATTGCGACATGCCGTTTTTCTGGCATTTCACAGAGCAACATTCCTTCGATGCCTGTACAACCTTGCCACTGCCCGTGATTAATAGTCGGAAACAACTTGCTCTTCACAGTTTCAGCTTTGCGCGGTTCCCACCCTTCACGCATACGTTTGTATACGTTATCTGGCGTATCTTTCCCTTGAATCGAGGTCGCTACCCACCGTTGGACATAACCGGGACGTGCTTCAGGTGCATCCAAAAGTGCTGGGGGTTTCCATGCAGTCATAGGACGTGAGTCCTCATCGCGCACAGAATTACGAGCTTCGTCCGCACGAACATTTCTTTTCTCAGTCATGATTATTGTTCCCTCTGTTGACGACGAATTTCGGCTTCATACTTTTTAAGGCCATTTGCGTCATTAATTCCAAGTTCCCGTGCCATTCTGAGATGATCTTGCGACATCTTCACTCTATTGCCCTTGTAGCTAGAACCGCCTGTAGTGGGGGCGACTGGTGGTCTACTTTTTGCTCTAGGTTTACTCGGACTTGATCCAGAAGATAACTCAGGAAATACTTTTTGTAAACGGTTGTTTAAATGGTCGTAATATTCGTCCGAATTTTTGTCGAAACCTTCGAGGTCAAGTTGGACATCAATAGCACGGGCCGCAGCCGTTTCTCGCTCAAAACCAGAGGCATTGAACCAGTTGTTTTGCTGCCACCAAGACATAGCTTTAGGGGGAGCTGGGTTTTTTGCAGCTTGCTGTGCGCGGGGTGGCGATGCGGCAGCACGCTGCTGTCGTTGCTGCTTCTGCATTTCTGCAATACGCATAGCCGCTCTCATGTCGGCCATTTGCTCTTGGAAGTTAACCTGCGCGTCCGTGTCGCCCTCCTCCACAGCCTTGTGTAAAGCCTGCTTGGTTTGAGCATAACGCTGATTAAAGTTCTGTTCAGCAGATTGCTGTGAGCCTTGCTCTAAGCGTTCCAAACGTTTCTGGAGCTGTGCGTTCTGCTCCTGTGTCTGTCGAGCTTGGATCTCAGCCTCACGGCGCTGGCTTACGAGCTTCTGGATGCGCTTCTGGACCTTGGGGCCATATTCTGGCACCTCTTGCTCTTTAGCAACGTCCACAGCCTCTTCACGGGCCTCCTTTACGGGATCGTCAATAACTTCAATCTCGAAGTCCTCCACGTCACCCTTGGCCTTTTTGATTTCGACCTCAATTTCATTCATGATGTCATTCTCTGCCATTTGAATCATCCTACATAAGCTGCGACATCAACTCCGTCTGGCAAGATCGATGTGATTTCATCATCGTTCAGCAGGAGGAATTTGACGCCTTTTATAACAATTTTTTGACCAGCGTATTTCCCATAGGTAACGCGATCACCGATCTTGGGACTAACGTCAGAACGCCAGCGTTTACCAGTGTCCCGGTCCCGATATGCCAAGTCGCCCAATGCACAAACTTCGCCGTGAGCAGTTAGGTATTCTTCATTGTCTTTGGATGATTCTGGCAGAAAGATGCCGCCTGTTGTTTTGGTCTTAACCTGATTTGGTTGGACTAAAACTTTCCAATTCAGTGGAATTGGTAGTAGATCAAATCCGATTGTTTGTTCAGTTTGATCGTCAGTAAAAGTTCTATCATGTTGATGAGACACGTCATACATCCTCTTCGTTTATATTTTTGATCGTCTCGCGGATAATCTCAGATGCTTGCATTAAGCCCTCTGCGATCCCTACGTTTTTTTGGTATGAGCTAAAGTCGGACATCCGACCATCGACCATACTCTCAGCTATCTCCAGCCTTTGCTTGTCCAGATTTTTTCTGATCTGCTGAAGCAGGTCGCTTACCGTCATCTTTAACGCCTCCACGCATGGATACGCCAGTGACGTGAATAGTCACATCCTTTTTTTCCTCTGACATTTAGTATCCTTTCTTAATGCTCTTCTTCTTTACAGGTTTTTTCTTCTTTTTAGCAACTTTCTTTTTCATTTTTTTTTTCCTCCTGACATTGATACGTTCTTTCCCTCAGACATTAAAGATCCGAAACTTGAGCGGTTCATTAGACTTGTCCTCCAGATAACTCACGGGCTAGGATCTTGAGCGTATCGGCAAAGCCCTTGTCCAGCTCCTTAGCTGCCATAGCGAACTTGCGTGGCGATACGTCATCGCTATCCAAGCCACGCCGCTCTAGGAAGCTCTTTGCTGCCCTGATTTCTGCCTGCGCTACGCGCTTAACTGCCGCTCTAGCCATTTTGAGCCGCCTCCTGCGTTGCTTTCTCTTTGTTATGTTCTCTTGATAGCCAACTAACAAACAAGCATTGCTCGAATGGCGTAAAATACATTTGGGCTATCTGATACCGTTCAGGCACTCTAAACATCGTATCCATCATGGCTTATACTCCCATTTCCAACCGCCAGCTTTTCTCCAGTCTTTTGCCTTCTTAACATCTTCTGGAAAAAACTCCCATAGGTTTTCTCTGACAATGGGAAAACCGTCCTCTGCAAAGTCTTGCAGTGTAGGTCTGTCACCACCTTTTTGCGTCACATTTGCTCCCGCTCTGGCAAGAGCTTCTCCCATGCTTGTGCGGTAGCCCTCGTTATAATCCCAGTCACCTGTCAAACTCTCAGACGGGTTTCTTGTTCTTGTGGCATTTAAAAAAACATCATCGCTAATGCGTCCCTGAGATTTCAAATACTTTAACCATTCTAGCGCAATGGAAGAATTAGTTCCTATTGGCATACCAAATTTTTCTTGCACAACGTGACCAACTTCGTGATCAATAAGTTCTTGATCAGTCCACTTGCCTGCATTATTTTTATTAGGGCCAATGTATAAAGCAGAATACTCTTTTGGATTGTCTCTGATAGTTACGCCAGCGGCAAGATTATTTTCTTTAACTCTTCCAATTTTTACGCCACGGCCTGCATTTCCAAGTATTTGTCCAACTTCATTATTGCTTAGATAGTCTTGTAGTAACATGGCGTTAGGGTCTTGTAGGATTTCTTCTACATTTTTATATTCTGGTAAATCAACATTAGTGTACGCAGTGCCAGTATCATATGTTAGCTCGCCTTTTATTGGATCTCTAAAAGATCTAAAATCTTTCCAAATATCAAAACCTTCATCCTCTGCTTTGATAACTTCATCTAATTTTGGTTTGTATTCAGGAAGTTTGTTGGCAAGGTTTTTCAAAAATATTAGCGGCCCAGCAACTTGGTAGCTGCCCTCTGGAAGATCGTCGGCAGTCAAGGAACCATATTTTTTATCTTCATATAAAGCCATTATTGGTTTTCACTTTTCCAATCGGCAATGATCTTTTGCAGCCTACGCAGCTCTGCGCCGTCTGGCATCCCAACGGGGTCATATGTCCAGTCTGGCATTAAACCCGCTTTTTGGTCAGCGTAAATTGTTTTTTCTCCACTAGCGCCTCTATTTCTTTTCCCATAAGGGCCAGAATTAACCCAGCTATTTTGACCTCTGGTTTCAGAGGTCATTGCGGGGATTGCGTCTGGTGAATACATACGGCTGTGCCTCAACCAAGCCCGTTCCTCGCCCTTTGATCTAAATTGAGGGTTTCCCGGCCCATAATGGCCAAAGACATCGTGAACAACACGAAAAGCGTCATTGGCCAAAGCATCAGACTTGTCGCCCACCCTACCAACAGGTCGTAGTAGTGGGTTTCCTGACGCATCAAACAACGCGCCTGTGCCGTAGCCTTCTTCAGTCGGGAACACATAAAGCTGCTTATTTCGCAGCATATCTTCGTAACCTTCGGCTGGAGAATCTTGGTATGGGTATGGTCGATCAGGCGTGGCAAATTTAAAATCAATTCCGCTTCGCTTCAAACTTTTAAGCTGCGCCAATGTCTCTTCAACCATTGCTTCGTATGACGCACGAACCGCAGGATTAGTGGGATCGTTTTTCATTTCTTGGTAAGCGGCTGCAATAAGTTGCGCTCTTCTTTCGTCAAATTCTGGATACCCAGATACGTCAAATTCGCTTTCAGTGGGCAAGCCCCTGCTTTTTAAATAATCTTTTTCTGCTCTTGCAATATTGGCTATCTCACGGCTTTCAATTCTCCTGCCACCTGGCAGAACGGCGGTTAAAGGTTTTCCTGTAGGCCCAAGGTTTTCTGCATCTCTTGCTCCACCGCGCACGACATTCACGCCTTTCCCAGCTTCATAAGGTGCGGTCTGTAAGCCTGTCTTGCCGTATTTTGCTATGGGGATTAATGCGCCGAATTGGGCGTAAATGGGGTCTAGAGCTTCTGGCATCGCCAGTAAATCACGGGACAGCCTGTCTTCTTGGTTTTCGCTTTGAAACGGAACTTGTTCCGCAATAGCGCCAGCGCCATATCCAAGCAATCCTAATGCACTTAGTATTGCTGATGATGATAAATCGGCAGCACCTCCAATTAAATATGCTGCCTGCGCCCCTCCAACATATTTATCCCAAGAGCCAAGGGCTTTTTCTGCTGTGCCTTCTCCAGTCAGCGCGGCCTTTGCAATTGCTCCAACATTTCTGAACATTTTATTGCCAAACCGAAAGCCATAATTCGACAACATTTCTTCTCTGTTTTCTTGTGAAGCAACGGCTGCACCAATATCAGCCCGTGGAATACCACTGTCTATTGCATCTTGTCTTAACCTATTTTCTTCATATTGCGCCATTTCTTGAAGCGTTGGGACAGTGCCATCATCATACGCAAAATTGCTTTGTGGAAATGGATCACCTTTGCTGGGATTTCTGTCTTCCAACATTGCATTTTCAAATGCCAAAAACTCTTCGCGCAGAGATTTTTGCTCGTCAGCCGCAGCCTGCGAAGGAATGTTTAGCTGTCCATCTGGCCGATACGCCACATTTGAAAAGTTTTCTTCTTGCCGTCCATCTACTGTCAAAAGTGCCATATTATCACCAAGCCTTACATGACCAGTATCTGGCCTTTGTTTTGGGACCGGGGTTATCACAGTTGTGACGCGCCCTAAAGTTAGATCTGCGGCCCTTTTGGTTTTTCTTTATTTTCATGTTGGGGTCGCCAAAGGTCACGCGCTTTACCCTGTCGCCGTCTGTAACGTACACCACAGACTTTTTCTTGCCGTAGCTGGTTTCGCCCTTTGCAATCCTGCGCGGCTTGTTCAGTGTGACGCTCTTGCCTTTGTATTTTGCCATTCAATAAACCCTCGCCTTGTCAGGATCGACCAGTCTTGGAACACAGTATGCAACGCCAAAATCTTTTGTATTGCTGTGGTATCC
>CERM01005856.1_pt1 | contig 13236 bp, 10 predicted proteins | sample 530791 | NCBI WGS metagenome assembly CERM01 (sample SAMEA2620970, study PRJEB7988) | marine metagenome | biome: marine biome (ENVO:00000447); feature: surface water layer (ENVO:00002042); material: "saline water (ENVO:00002010), including plankton (ENVO:xxxxxxxx)" | depth 5 m | reverse complement strand
TCGGGCGGGAGCGTAATTATCTAAAAGATTAATAATATTTTAAGTCTTTCCAATGTTTCGTCTTCGTTGAAATCTAATTGACGCTGCTTCGTTAAGCTATATTTCATTCAAGTATGGCCATAAAAAAAGAGATACGAAATGAATCGAATCTCTAAGTACCAAATTTAATTGGTTGCGCCTCCTCTAGGGCTCGAACCTAGGACCTACGGATTAACAGTCCGGCGCTCTAACCAGCTGAGCTAAGGAGGCAATTATTTAGTTTTGTTGTGCTTTCCTTCAAAAGCGATGCAAATGTATTAATCTAAAATAGATTATACAATAGTTATTTAAATTAAATTGAACATTTTTTTAGAGAGGTATAAATTAGTGTTTTTAAGGATTATTATACCTATGATATACTTGATTTCAGAAGGATATCTTGGATAATTTTCTCACCATGTTCCCTAGTGTTTTCGATGAAGTATCTACTCGTACGAAGTCCTCCTTTGATAACTCCAGCGATATAAAGTCCTTTTCGATTGCTCTCAAGTGTGTCTTTGTTGTGGATTGGTATCTGTAGCTCAGTACTGTCCCATTTTATACCGAACTGAGCTAATAACTTATAGTTGGGAGTATAGCCAGTCATCGCAAGAACGTAGTCATTGTCAATGCTTAAAACACCCTCTGGTGTATCTATCGTTACTTCTGTTTCTGTAATCTTTTTTACAGTGCTATTAAAATATGCTTTGATAGATCCTTCTTTGATTCTGTTTTGGATATTGGGAAGTATCCAATATTTTATTTTTTGATATAGTTCATCGCCTCGTATTACCATAGTCACATCTGCACCTTTTGACCAAGTCTCAAGAGCTACATCACAAGCTGAATTGGCAGCTCCGACTACCATTACTTTTTGCTGTATATAGGGGTGGACATCATCATAATAGTGTTTCACTTTAGGCAAGTCTTCACCAATTACATTAAGCTTTCGATAGTTATCATAGAAGCCTGTAGCCACGATTACATGGTTACAATCATAAGTTCCATTGATAGTTGAAACAGTAAACCCATTACCTTGATTGTCAATGCTAGTTGCTTCTTCTCTAAATTTGATCTCTAATTCCCAATGTTCGATAACGCGTCTATAGTACTCTAGTGCTTCCATTCTTGTGGGCTTCTCGTTGTGTGAGACAAATGGGATATCACCGATCTCAAGCTTGAGACTAGTAGAAAAGAATGTCATATTAGTAGGAAAGTGATATATGCTATTAGTAAGCATTCCTTTCTCTAAGATCAGAGTAGAAAAGTTTTTTTTCTTTGCTTCTATAGCGCAGCTTATTCCCGTGGGTCCGGATCCTATGATTACAATGTCGTAAATGTTATTCATAATATGATCAAGGATATAATATACTTGAAATGAGAAGGTTAAATTAGATTAAGACTTATAATCTTGTAACAGATTATAAAATTGGTCGACTAGATTTTTAACCTTTTTGATTAGATGATTAAAGTCGGGTTCCTTTCTATCGATATATATCACCATCATGGCTAAATAGATGTTTTGCTTTTCGGCTAGATCGCTAAGTTCAGTATGATACATTCTATATGCCTCTCTCACTTGACGTTTGATACGATTGCGATCTACGGCACTTCTAAATAAACGCTTGGGTACTGATATTCCCATCTGTACATGAGCGGTATGATAATTAGAATCAAACTCTGATATGCTGTACACAGCTCTGATAGGATAGGCCTTAACTTGCTTTCCACTCTCAAACAGCTTACTTATTACCTTACGGCTTTTTAGCTTTTGTGATGCAGGAAAAGAATGTAGATTAGCCATTGTAGTAAAGGTAATCGTTGTGACTCTTTTAAAAGGTATGTAAACGAAAAAATCTGAAGACCCACATGGAGTTCTTCAGATTTTCCCAATATTAATTATAGAAGTAGTGTTCTACTTACTCGCCATATCATCTGATACAGTAAGCACCACTCTACCTTTTGCTCTTCTTCTAGCAAGTACCTTTCTTCCATTCTTTGAGCTCATTCTAGCCCTAAATCCGTGCTTGTTAGCTCTTTTCCTTCTTGACGGTTGATACGTTCTTTTCATTGCTTTTAAATTTTATTATCCCATTTCGAAATAATACAATTTTTTTCGAAACGAATCGCAAAAGTAATTTTTATTTGTTTATATACCAAGCATCGAAGAAACTTAATTGTTCTATTTAGCTCTATATCTACGCATTATATTTTTTTAAATACAAAACTAATTGATAATCAATAAAGTCACTTTTTTTGTAATACGGTAAATAGTAACATTTTGTACACGTCATTCTTCCTCTCAAAGGCCAATATGTTTCAAAAGTGACCAAGGCTGCGTTATCGATTCATGAAGTGCAGCGAGTCTAGGCGAAGTAGCTCTAATTCATTGATTCCATCAGTTCTTCGTTACTCTTGGTGCCTATCATGTGTTTACGCAGGAACTGCATAGCTTCATCAGGCTTCATATCAGCTAGATGCTTACGAAGTACGAACATTCTGCTAAGCGTAGCTTTGTCCATAAGTAGTTCTTCTCTACGCGTACTTGATTTAGTAAGGTCGATCGCAGGATACATTCGCTTATGTGCTAGAGATCTATCTAGTTGTAGCTCCATGTTACCTGTACCTTTGAACTCTTCGAAAATTACTTCATCCATCTTCGATCCAGTATCTATAAGAGCTGTAGCCAATATAGTAAGTGATCCTCCACCTTCTATATTACGTGCAGCACCGAAGAATTTCTTTGGCTTATGTAGTGCATTTGCTTCTACACCACCAGAAAGTACTCTACCACTAGTGGGCGCCACAGTATTGTATGCTCTTGCTAATCTCGTTATCGAATCCAAGAGAATCACTACATTGTGGCCACTCTCTGTCAGTCTTTTTGCTTTTTCAAGTACTATATTCGCTACTCTTACGTGATTTTCTGCTGGCTCATCGAAAGTAGACGCTACTACTTCACCTTTTACAGATCTCTTCATATCTGTTACTTCCTCAGGTCTCTCATCAATGAGTAGTACGAGTAGGTAACATTCAGGGTGATTTTTTGCTATTGCATTAGCTACATCCTTGAGTAAAAATGTCTTACCAGTCTTAGGTTGTGCTACGATTAGCCCTCTTTGCCCTTTACCTATAGGAGAGAATAGGTCTATCATACGATTACCATAATCTCTACCTGATGGATCACTCGCAAGTGTAAATTTCTCATCCGGAAATAATGGCGTCAGATATTCAAATGGTACACGTTCTTTCACTTTGTCAGGATCAAATCCATTGACAAGATCAACTTTGAGTAATGCAAAATACTTTTCCCCTTCTTTTGGAGGTCTAATACCACCTAGTACAGTATCTCCAGTCTTGAGGCCAAATAATTTGATCTGCGATGGAGAAACATAGATGTCATCAGGAGAGGAGAGGTAATTGTAGTCAGATGATCTTAGGAATCCATATCCATCTGGCATCATCTCTAGTATACCCTCACCTACGATCACACCATCAAGCTCTACGTCAAACTTAGGCTTAGTTGGGTGCTGAGGTTTTCTCTGCTCATGACGCTTATCATTAGACTGATTATCGTTACGCTTGTCATTACGTTTATCGTTACGCTTGTCATTACGTTTATTATTTCGATCATTTTTTTGACGATCGTTTCTCTGATTTTTATTGTCAGATTGCTCCTTTTTGTCTTCATTAGCAATCACTTTTTTTGGTGCTTCATTCCCCTTGTCTTCTCCATTTACAGGAGCTTCCTTTTTAACTGGAGTTTCTTTTTTAGGAGACACTTCTTTCTTTGAAAGGGCATCTTTACGATGAGCTTTTGGGGATCTTGGTTTAGGGGATGGTTTCTTTGTTTTCTGTTCTACCGGAGCCTTACCTGTGATAGCCTGGTGGTCCAGTATTTTGTAGATAAGATCTTGCTTAGAGAGCCTTTTAAAGGCTTTAAGATCTAGCTTTTCTGCTAAAGCCTTCAAATCAGGCACTAGCATGTCATTTAGTTGTAGTATATCGAGCATTATATCGATTTATGGTATGTTCTTAGTAATATTATAGTTGACCCTATCTAATGAATGAGTACTATCAATGTTAGTTATATATGACTTTATTTCAATTGCGGTGGGCATTTTCGATCTATTAGATCGTTTTAGTGGCTTGGTTCTAATCCATTGTATATTAAACATCTACTATGTATATTCACAAAAAAATAACTGTCTCAGTATGTTGATGTTGAAATAGATAGTGTAGGAAAATGACGGATTTGAAAATATCCTAATACAAATCAAGATGGTTGATTTGCGCTGCAAAAATACATTTATAATTTGAATATCAAAATACTATCTTTGCCAACATTGATTCACAAGACTAAATTAGGTCCTGTAATATTCATTTTTCAAGGATTTTGATATGCTTTTACTAAGTACGATAAGAGAAGAAAGAGAGCGCCTACTAGAGGGTCTCGCCAAGAGAAAATTTATTGATGCAGCTGCTACGCTCGATAAGATAGTAGCGCTGGATGATGAGAGAAAATCCTCTCAGACACAATTAGACCAGTTGCTATCAGAACAAAAGTCACTTTCCAAAGAAATAGGCGATCTATTCAAATCTGGCAAAGCAGAAGAGGCTAATGCTATGAAGGTTAAGGTTGCGGAGCTCAAAGAGAAATCTAGTATACTCGAAGAGAGATTTAAAGCTGTGAAATCTGAATTAGAAACGGAACTCCTAGGCTTACCTAATCTAGCGCATACCTCTGTACCCGCAGGAAATACGGAAGAAGACAATGAAGTAGTTCAGGACCTTACTGGTAATATACTTGATCTAGGGGACGATGCGATGCCACACTGGGACTTATCTGATAAATACGGAATATTTGATCTTAAATTAGGTGTTAAGCTTACGGGTGCTGGATTTCCGGTATTTAAAGGTCAAGGAGCAAGACTACAACGATCATTGATCAATTTCTTCTTAGATGAGGCTAGTAATGCCGGATATAGGGAGTACGTACCGCCTCTTATGGTCAATGAAAATTCTGCTCGTGGTACTGGACAATTACCTGACAAAGAAGGACAGATGTATTATGTCAATGAAGATGATCTTTATCTGATTCCTACAGCGGAGGTACCTCTCACTAATATATATAGAGATGTAATCCTCAATGAAGATGATTTTCCTATTAAAATGTGTGGATATACACCTTGCTTCCGCCGAGAAGCTGGATCTTATGGTGCTGATGTCAAAGGACTTAATCGTGTACATCAGTTTGACAAGATAGAGATAGTGCAGGTACAACACCCTGAAAAATCATATGAAACACTAACTCAAATGTGTAACTATATTGAAGGGCTATTACAAAAATTGGAACTGCCTTACCGTATACTGCGTTTGTGTTCAGGAGATCTTAGTTTCGCAAGTGCACTTACATTTGATTTCGAAGTGTACTCCGCAGCCCAGAAAAGGTGGCTTGAAGTTAGCTCTGTTTCTAATTTTGAGACTTTCCAGACTAACAGACTTAAGCTTAGATATCGTAATGAAGAAGGGAAAACTACCTTAGCACACACGCTTAATGGAAGTGCATTAGCACTTCCTCGTATCATAGCCGCGTTACTGGAAAATAATCAAACAAGTGACGGGATCACTATACCTAACGTCTTAAGAAAGTATACAGGTTTTGATAAAATAAAGTAAATTAAAGTATGTTTGGATACGTAGTAATTGTAGGTATATCATCTCTAATAGGGATGGGTATTAGTGGTAAACTCAAAAGTAAGTTTGCTCACTACTCAAAGGTGCCATTAGGGTCAGGTATGAGTGGAGCTGAGGTAGCTAAGAAGATGATGGACCACTTTGGTATCTACGATGTGAATATAGTGCAGGGCAAAGGTATGCTTACAGATCATTACAATCCACAGACCAAAACGGTTTCGTTATCGCCAGCTGTATTTAATGGTAGATCTATAGCATCGGCAGCAGTAGCAGCACACGAGTGTGGACATGTAGTCCAGCATGCTGAGGCGTATAGTATGCTTACTATGAGATCTAATTTAGTGCCTCTAGTGCAGATGAGTAGTAAGTTACAGCAGCTTTTATTTTTTGCTATGGTAGCAGGGTTGGCATCAGGCATCTTTGGTAATATATTTATGATCGTATTATTAGCTACTTTTGGTATCACAGCACTTTTTAGCTTAGTAACTTTACCTGTTGAGTTCGATGCGAGTAATCGAGCATTGGCATGGATAGAAGACGCTGGTATAGCGCACGGGGCCGAATTGGATGGTGCAAAAGACTCACTTTGGTGGGCAGCAATGACATATGTAGCAAAAGCAATGTCTTCATTAGTATTATTTTTATTTATTTTGCTTCAAATGATGGGAGGAAGAAACTAAGCGAGCAATTGCTTTTCGCAGAAAAACATGCGTAGAAGCAATATAGTTTGGGTTGCGCAGCAAACACATGGCCTACTTTTCAAGTTCAAACGAATGAATCGACAACTAACTTCAAAGAGATAATTTTTTAAGTATTATAATATATGAGCGAATTTTTAGAAGAAACATTAATGGAAGGTGACGATGACATGCAAAAGTCACTAGAACACCTAGCAGCAGAATTAACAAAGATCAGAGCAGGTAAGGCATCACCAGCAATGCTAAGTAGTGTCAACTGTGACTATTATGGTACACCGACACCTATCTCACAGGTAGCCAACATGGGTACAGCAGATAGTAAGACCATCACTATTCAACCCTGGGAGAAAGGTATGCTCGCTGTAATAGAGCGTGCTATATTTGAAGCCAATCTAGGACTTACCCCTATGAATGACGGAGAATTTATCCGTATCAGCGTACCACCTATGACTCATGAGAGACGTAAAGATTTAGTGAAGCAGTGTAAAGGAATAGGAGAAGACGCGAAAGTTAGTCTTAGGAGTATCCGCCACAAGTTGATGGACGCCATCAAAAAAGAGGTGAAGGAAGGATACCCTGAAGATGCAGGAAAGCGAAAGGAAGAAGAAGTAGAAGACAAAGTAAAATCCTACACAAAGAAGATAGAAAACATGATTGACGCAAAGGAAAAGGATATCATGACTGTGTAAGTTCATTCGCGTATCGAATAAACAATTTCGGAGTCGTGCAGTTTTTTTTTAAGGTTGACACTACCACGATCCAGAGAATTTCTATAAGAAATTAGCGAGACTGAAAGTCAGACAGAATTTTATAAAAAACGCATTGACTTTACTAATATAAGGCTAAACTATATGGGGTATAGCAAAATCTTTGTCGATGCAGCAACGCATTGACCTAGAGACAAAAACAAAAATTAAAGTCCATCAAAAAAGTACATTCAAAAAATAAAAGCAATCATAAGGACTCTTCTGAATCATGTTAGAAGGGTCTTTCTTTTATGATAAAAATTTTATGAAAATTCTTGAAGTAACAAACAAAGTAACAGAAATAGATGTCCAATATGGACCAAAAGTTACAATGGCGATTATTACTATTTAATTGAATTACGGATAATCAAAAAATGATAAATTTATGAGAGTTATCACCTACTAAAAACGCAATGGATTTTTTATTTAATTTTTTTTCTTCTACTAGTTAGTGCTATTCTCAAATTCATCTTGTCGTCTGTAATTTCCACAGTAAAAATATGGACTTAGATTAGTACCCTGAAACGGTTAAGAGCAGATTTATTCTCTGATTAGCTTATTAATACGCTCATTGCCCATGATTTTATATTTTTGCACTCTTATTAGAGAACAGATACAATATGGCACAGTACAAAGATCACAAGTCACTTAATCTTCCTGAGATAGATAAAGAGATCAGAGCATTTTGGGATATAGAAAATATCTTTCAGCGGAGTATAGATGAGAAGCCTGAGGATAACACTTACGTTTTCTATGAAGGACCACCATCTGCTAATGGTATGCCTGGTATCCACCACGTGATGGCACGTACGGTTAAAGACATCTTCTGTAGATTCAACACTATGAAAGGTAAACGTGTGCTGCGTAAAGGTGGCTGGGATACGCACGGACTACCTGTAGAGTTATCAGTAGAGAAAGAACTTGGTATCACTAAAGAAGATATTGGTACTAAGATCACGGTAGATGAATACAATCTGAAGTGTAAAGAAACAGTAATGCGTTACAAAGACGTATGGGATGACCTTACAGTCAAGATGGGCTATTGGGTAGACCTCGATGATCCATATATCACTTTCGAAAACAACTATATCGAGTCTGTTTGGTGGCTACTTGATCAACTACATAAGAAAGGTTACATGTATAAAGGTTATACAGTACAGCCTTATTCGCCAGCTGCAGGTACAGGACTAAGTACACATGAGCTGAATCAACCAGGCTGTTACAAAGACATAATGGATACTTCTGCGGTAGCACAGTTTAAACTGAAGAAAAACGCAGCATCAGAATTTCTGTTCGAAGGAAATGAAGCTGGTGATGTTTATTTCATAGCTTGGACAACGACGCCATGGACACTCCCATCAAATACGGCCTTGGCTGTAGGGAAAAAGATCGACTATGTACGTATCGCTACCTACAATCCATATACTAAACTTCCTGTCAACCTGATATTAGCGAAAGCGCTAGTAGGTAAATGGTTCAACGAAGCTGCTGCGGAAGAATACTATGAGGCCTTCAAACCAGAAGATAAAGTAATACCATATAAGATCACAGGTGAGTACAAGGGTGCAAGCTTTGAGATGCTCGAATACGAGCAACTGTTGCCATACGTGCAGCCTGAAGATGGCGATGCATTCAAAGTAATTTGTGGTGACTTCGTATCTACATCTGACGGTACAGGTATCGTTCACTTAGCGCCATCATTCGGTGCGGATGATATGTTTGCCGCTAAAAAATATGGTATCGGATCATTGACGCTTGTTGACTTACAAGGTAAGTTTGTGGACGAGGTAACTGACTTTGCAGGTAGATATGTCAAAGATTACAAGGACGAAGGAGCGGCATACAAAAATGTAGATGTCGATATCTCCATCATGCTAAAGGAGCAAAATAAAGCATTCAACGTACAGAAATACAGTCACAATTATCCACATTGTTGGAGGACTGATAAACCAGTATTATACTATCCATTGGATAGTTGGTTCATTCGTACTACGGCAGTAAAAGATCGTATGATAGAACTCAATAAGACGATCCAGTGGAAACCTGCTCACACAGGAGAGAAGCGATTCGGTAATTGGCTAGAGAATCTCCAAGATTGGAATCTATCAAGATCAAGATATTGGGGTATACCGCTACCGATCTGGCGTACAGCTGATAATAGTGACGAGATATCTATAGGATCTATTGCAGAGTTACAATCTGAAATAGACAAAGCGAATAAAGTATTAGGTCTTAGTCAAGATATGCCAAAAGATCTTCACCGTCCGTATATCGATGATGTGATATTAGTATCTGATGGTGGTAAGGAAATGAAGCGTGAGCTAGATCTTATCGATGTATGGTTTGATAGTGGATCGATGCCATATGCACAGATGCATTATCCATTTGAAAATAAAGAATTGCTCGACTCTAGATTCCCTGCAGACTTTATCGCCGAAGGTGTAGATCAGACGAGAGGATGGTTCTTTACATTGCATGCGATTGCCTCTATGGTATTTGACAGTGTGGCATATAAGACGGTAATATCTAACGGTCTTGTACTCGATAAGAACGGTGTGAAAATGAGTAAGCGACTTGGTAACGCAGTTGATCCATTTGAAACGCTAAACAAGTATGGAGTAGATGCCACAAGATGGTATATGATCAGTAACGCATCACCTTGGGATAATCTCAAGTTTGATGAAGCCGGAATAGAAGAAGTGAGACGTAAGTTCTTTGCTACGATGTTCCAGACATTTAAGTTCTTTAGCCTATATGCCAATATCGATCACTTTAATCATAGCGAAGGATATATACCATTAGAAAACCGTCAAGAGATCGACAAATGGATTATTTCTCTACTCAATACACTCAAAAAAGAAGTAGATGCAGATTTTGCAGCATATGAGCCGACGCAAGCAGCTCGTAGGATTCAGTCATTCGCGGATAGTCATCTGAGTAATTGGTATGTGAGATTATGCAGACGTAGATTCTGGAAAGGAGAATACAGTAAGGATAAGATCGCAGCCTACCAGACATTATACGAATGTCTTTCCACTATATCTAAACTGATCGCACCGATATCGCCATACTTTAGTGATTGGTTATTTAAGAACCTAAATGATGTATCTCAGCTAGAGTCGCACCCATCAGTACACTTGGTAGATTTCCCTCAGCCAGTAGATGGAGCCATTGATAAAGCCTTAGAAGAACGAATGGATTATGCGCAGCGCATCTCATCATTAGTGTTATCGCTTCGTAAGAAAGATAACCTAAGAGTACGTCAACCATTGAAGCGTATCTTACTTCCTGTGCTCAATCCACAGTTCCAAGGGCAAGTAGAAGCTCTTAAGGATCTGATCATGGCAGAGGTAAATGTAAAGGATATTGAATACATCACAGATACTTCTGGTATTATCAAAAAGAAAGCTAAGGCAAACTTCAAGACGCTAGGTCGTAAGCTCGGTAAGGATATGAAAGCAGCAGCAGCGATAATTCAAAAATTTGATAATGACACCATCACTCAGATTGAAAAAAGCAATAGCTATATAGTCGATCTCGGTGAAGTGAAATATGAAATCGATCTAGAAGATCTTGAAATCATAGCGGAGGATGTCCCTGGATGGCAAGTTGCTTCTGACAAGGAACTGACTGTAGCATTAGATATCCAATTAGATGATGCTCTCATAGCAGAAGGAGTGGCAAGAGAATTGGTCAATCGCATCCAAAACCTTCGAAAGTCAAATGAATTTCAAGTAACTGACCGCATTAATGTAAAGATTAGTGATCACGTTTTAGTGAAAGCTGCTTTAGCTGGACACACAGATTACATTGCTGCTGAAGTATTAGCAAATAGTGTTTCTATGGAATCAAATTGTGGTGAAGAAATAGAATTGCTAGATGGCGATATTATTTTTATAGAAGTGAAGAGAGACTAGTTAGAAGATAATAATTGTAGATATTAATAGCCATTCATACTAATAAGGATGGCTGTTTTTTAATTCTATATTGACAACCAATTTACTTTTCTACCCTCAAATTGAATCAATTTCGCTCCAAAAGACGTTTTAATTTTAGTTCTTGTTGCAATTAGCCTATACACCTATATTGCATTCTTATAATATGTTAATTTCAATGAAGTTGTCCAGACTCCTATTTGTAACCTTTATTATACTCTCTGTTATCGTGGTTCAAGCCCAAGATAGCAAATTAGCTAATGCTTACTTCCGTAATGGTGAGTACGAAAAAGCAGCAGAAGTATATAAACGTATGTTCGATAAGACAGGTAAGAATGATTACTATTTTGAGCGCTATATCGCTTCGCTCTTGGAAGTTGAAAACTTTGAGGAGGCAGAAGACGCTATTAAAGGACAAATAAAAAAGAGACCGAAAGAGATGCAGCTGTATATACAATACGGAGTCCTCTACGATAAGCAATTTATGCCTGGGAAGTCAAAACAAATGTATCAGAAAGCCATTAGCAATATCAATGGTAATGTACATATGATCAACAAATTAGGTAGTTCGTTCGCGAGATCTGGCAATTATGATCTAGCAATACAAGTATATGAGTCAAGCAAAGAAGTGCCAGAATTACAATACAATTATAGCTACCAATTGGCTGATATGTATCGCCGAACAGGTAAAGTCAGCAAGATGCAAGACGAGTTTCTCAACAGCTTGATTAAAAGCGAAAAGAGAATGAAGAGTGTTAAAACCATTTTCCAAAGAGAATTAGATAAAGAAGGGTATACCATGCTACAGACTAAGTTGTACGAGCGTATGACTGAACAGCCAGAGATGGAAATTTTTCCTGAGATGCTGATGTGGACTTTCATCACACAGAAACAATACGACAAAGCTCTTAGACAGGCAAGAGCTCTAGATAGACAATTTGAAGAAAATGGAGGTCGCGTATTTGATATTGCAGAGATCGCTTTGGATGATAATTATTATGATACAGCGATTAAAGGCTTTGAGTACATCACTACTAAAAAAGGAATCAATACTAGCTACTACCTCGAAGCCAAAAGAGGTTTACTGAAAGCAAAAAGGTTTAAAATCACAAAAGACTATAGCTACACTCAAGAGGATCTTTTAGCTCTGGAAGCAGAGTATATATTATTTTTGGCGGAGTATGGTCGTAATAGTCAGACGGTATTACTTATGCAAGAGTATGCCGAGTTACAGGCTTTATATATGAATGATATTGACGAAGCAATAGAAGTTCTAGAGGAGTTGATTGGATTCGCTGGAGTCGAGAAATACGCACTGAATCAATCAAAGATCAACTTAGCTGATTACAAACTTATACAAGGCGATATATGGGAATCAACGCTCTTATATTCACAAGTAGATAAAGAATTCAAAGAAGCATCGATAGGAGAGGAGGCAAGATATCGTAATGCTAAACTATCATACTATATTGGAGATTTTGAGTGGGCTCAAGAGCAATTTGATATCCTCAAAAGAGCAACAAGTAAATTGATCTCCAATGATGCTATAGATAAGGCAGTATTCATTATGGACAATATGGCTTTGGATACCACAGATGCGCCACTCAAGATGTATTCGGGATCAGAGCTACTCATTTTTCAAAATAGATTTGAAGAAGCACAAACAAAATTAGATTCTATTACTACTATATATCCTGAACACTCATTAGAAGACGATGTATTCTATAGTAAAGCTCAGATCCACATGAAAAAGCGTGAATATCAAGATGCAATTGGATTCTACGAAAAGATAATTGAAAAATTTCCAGAAGAAATTAGAGCAGATAATGCACTTTTCGAAATGGCACAACTCTTTGAACTCATCCTCGAAGATAAAGTTAAAGCGCTAGAGCTGTACGAAAAACTATTCCTAGAGTATTCTGGTAGTACCTTCGCAGTAGAAGCAAGAAAGCGATTCAGAATACTTCGTGGCGACGAAATTTAAAATGTTTGCGCGACTGTAGTCCGCTTATTTGTAAATCAAGCTGAGCGTGCCATTAGCAGAATATTTCATTTCCTAAATCCTAGAAGGGGTTGAACATAATCAGTAGTGGAAAAAATTTATGGATTATGAGGTTAAATTTGCATTAACCTGAAGTGGAT
>CERM01081027.1_pt1 | contig 13354 bp, 17 predicted proteins | sample 530791 | NCBI WGS metagenome assembly CERM01 (sample SAMEA2620970, study PRJEB7988) | marine metagenome | biome: marine biome (ENVO:00000447); feature: surface water layer (ENVO:00002042); material: "saline water (ENVO:00002010), including plankton (ENVO:xxxxxxxx)" | depth 5 m | reverse complement strand
CAATCATTATGTCAAGTGTATTTTTTTTATCTCTGAACAACTTAATTAAATTATTCATATGAGCAGTAGGTGGATTTCTATTAACTTTGGTAATATCAAATCCTCTATTTTCCAACATCTTATGAACATTATTTATAACATTAACTATAGTAGAATTATCCATATTTTTATATTATATGAAGATTATAAATATTATTATTAAATTTATTAGTTTTTTATAATAGATTTAATATTTACTTTTTTTCTAAAGAAGGTTTGACTATATCATCTACAAGAACTTGTCCTACTTGAACTGAACCTTCTTTTTCGGTTAATTCATTATTTTTAACCTTTGTATTCATATTTAGCATAAATTTTAGTCTTTCATAATTATATGAGTCTCCCAATGCTATATTAACTATACTCGTAATTTTTTCGGAGGTATAAGGATATAGTTCTTTTGCTTTTTCAGTAAGTTCAGCAATATTAACATTACCACTTGCCTTAGCATCTTTATATAAAAGATGAATCTTTAGTGATTCTTGTAAAACTTTTTCATTATCTATGTCCATTAATTTATAAATTAAATAAATATTAATAATTAACCTTACATAAAAATGTGCTATAATATTAATATGACACGCATAAAAAAGAAAGCTTTCTTTTATCCGTCGCAGGATTCTAATGTTTCATCCGCAAGTCCATCAGATCAAGCAAACACTGACCTTCAAAAAAAACAAAAGCAAAATACAGCTCTTATAAATCTTACCGAAGGTGTAGTTACCAAGGAAGGGTTTGCTACTAATAACCAAGTCAGTGAAGTTCATTATCACCACGAAACTGTTACACATTTACCATATGGAGAATTTACTCATCTTGATACTCCTCATCAAGCCAGAACTCAATATCCCTTTACTCATAGACTTGGCAACAGTTCCACAAGAGCTCAAGGTATTGTAAAATATGAAACAAAAAGAGGTGTTAATGTAGGACCCTTCAATCTGTATGTTCAGAAAGAATAAATATATAGTTTTAATTTTTATCAAAGCTCTGGATAATTTCTAAATACAGGCTCCGCGCCCCATTCTAAGCCGTGATCGTCCATATACTCGGAACACATCATTTCTAAATATATAGTATTAGGGTCCCGAGCTTTACAAATTCGATATATATAATCTTCTTGTACGGCATCTTCTCCATATTCTAATAGATTATAGTCCCATAAACGATGAATAAGAGCTTTCTTATTAAGAAAGTTCATTATATCACGTAGTGTAATAAGTTCGTTATTATCTTTTTGAAAAGTAACTTTTTTCGAACCAGCAATTATATGAATTCTATTTTTTCTGAAACAATTTGTCCGTTTTGTAGGATATATACAATATCCAATATGTTTATCAATAAGTGATAACAATTCAGCTGATAACAAAAACATCGATTCTCTGCCTAGTATTATACTACTGTATAAGGGCATTTTATTAGACAGTAAATTAATACGTGTTTTCATTATCTCAGATATATTTTTTAGCTGAACAGAAGTAAACCCGTTAAATCCTTCACCCTCGCCCCGAGGACAAGATTCGGATCGACAAAATTCGGTTGTTTCAGAATGTTCTTGCTGACAACAAGAGCATTCCCAACCATTATTCTTATTATTAAGAAAAATGGTGTATATTTCATTAAGTTCTTGACTTAATTCATCCAATATATCATATTGTTCTCGTCTGATGATTTTAGTAATTTTATTAGTATGGGATGATACCCCTTGATTTAAATGTAAAAAATGATTAACTATATTGGATAATTTATTGGGAATATATGCTGCTCTACATATAGGACAATTTTTATCAACATATATATATTCGTCGCTTGTGTCAGTTTCAATAGATGTAAAACAATTATGGCATACTACACTGCTCATACAAGTTGAACATTTCATTTCGTGTGTTGCTTGTTCAAGACAAATACAACACTCCATTTAATATTTCAATAAATACACATTGTTTCTAAATATTAATATTCTTTAATTCCCAACTAAATTTAAAATATAAGAATTTTAAATATGGTTGATATATAATATGGGCCTAAGTCTTTCAACTGATAAATACAAATTAGAACATTCGTTTTTACCTGTTGATCATAATAATTGTTGTATTCCACTCTACGACTATGAGTTTTTTATAGCAACTTCTCCATGTAAATTTATTTTTAAAGAGGCAAATACACTAAGTCCTGAATGGATCTATTATGAAGGGTATATTGTAGACATTACTAAAGATGGTTTCAGATGTACCGAAGTATGTGATGAAAAATTAGAGTCTAAAGGAAAGAAATTTGCAAATATGTCCCTGTTGACAGATTTTATTAAAGAAAATAACACGGTTATTAGTAAACCTGCTACAAAAAGGACAGATACTTATAATTATGTTAGTATTAATAATAACTATTTAAACCAAATGGTATAATTACAATTCAGGTTTTCTAGGAGAATTTACTTCTCCTAAATTATCACTACTTTTTCTAATATAATCATTGTCAATTGATAATCTTATCTTATTTCCAGTGTTTAGTTTTTCAGTTTTGATTTTTTTTTCAGTAGTTGTGCTTCCATATTGTGTTTTATAATCATCTTTAATGGTATTTACATGTTTTTGTTCATGGGTGTTTAAATTAACATCAGATAATGTGGCTGAAATATCCGCAGGAAGTTTAGGTGGTATATCGACTTGTCTGTTTTTTTTCCATTTACAATTAAAAATTTGACATATTTTGGAACAAAGGGAATTTGATTTTTGGCTCATTATAATAACTAATATAAAAAAAATAAATTTTAAATACAAACAATATTTATGAATAATTAGATTAATTTAACAAAAAAAAGATATCCTATTATCTTAATAGTATGGATGAAGCTAAAGTTAAAAGATATGCGGCCATTATAGAAATATTTATATTACTATCATTTGCTATATATTATGTTAACAAACTTATAATTTCCAATCATATTTACGAGGAAAGTGAAAATTTCTACAAAAATCGCCAAAATCCATCAAAAATAGTTACTGCTGGACTTTATGGTAAATCTTCTAATGAAGTTATAAATGGAATTATGGGTCAAAAGACAGAAGGGATTTTTAAAAAATTCTTAGGATTTCTTAATCCTATATTTGGAGTATTTGGAAGAATATTCAAAATATTTCAAGATCAAATAAATGGTATTAGGCAGATGCTGAGACCTATTCGTGATTTTTTTAATGCAACCGCGCAAAAATTTTATGCTTTAATTCAAAAATTTACAATAGGAATAATGTATTCCATGCATAAAATGCGTAATTCTATGCGAAGAAGTATGTCTGGATTTAATATATTAATGCACTCACTTGAGCATTCTAAAAATAGTATGCAATCAATGATAACTTCGCCTCCAGTTAGACTTTCTGTAAAATGGTTATCAAGGGCACAATGGGTTAAAAAAAAGGCAGGAAGATTATTTTGTTTCGATAAAGATACCTATATAAAATTACATGATGGTAATTATGTTAAAATTTACAACATTAAAGTTGGCGATATAATAGAAGATGGTTCTGAAGTAATTTCAACTCATAAATTTAGTAATACGAATACAATATATAAGTATGATAGTATTTATGTTTCGGGCAATCATCTCGTTAAAGAAGATGATACCTGGGTTTTTGTTAATAAATCAAAAAGAGGAACACCTGTATTTGTTAAACCTCAATATTTGTATTGCCTAAGCACTACTTCAGGAGAGATTAAGATAGGTAACATTTTGTTTAAAGATTATGAAGGATCAATTAATAAATATGTTAACAAAACGATAAATTCACTAATTCTTATGAAATTAAACTCTACTGAGACAAATACAATTACTAATTCAGGATTCAATGAAGATGTAGATGAATCTGATTATGCCGCTGAATTAAAATACCTGGAAAACGGTTTTTATCCTGATACAGAAATAGAGATGAAGGGGGGATATTACAAACCAATTAAAGATATAAAAATAGGGGATACATTATCTTTTTATAATAAAGTAATAGGTATAGTAAAGATTAGTAATAAGTTTGTCCACTACTACAAAGACAAAAATGGTATCATTGTTACTTCAAATACTAAAGTTTTTGATGAAGGTATTTGGAAAAATATAGAAAAAATACCAGATATCGAACCTCAAAAAAATATAGATTACACCGATGCGATTAATTTGGTTACAGAAAATTCGACATTAAGAATTAATTGTGGTAAAAAGTCAAAACATTATAGAGATTATCTTGAGTTCATAGATACTGAACTTGACACTGAAATAGAAAATTTAACACTTAAAAATGCTAATATGTAAATAGTAATGATTATGTTTTTGTTAATCAATATTATTATTAAGTTTGAAAAATAAATATATTTAAATAATAGAAGTATGCTTGAAGTATTAATATTTAATTATAAGCCGATATCTAAGATTTTATTAATCTTAATAATATTTTTGGCAATACATTTTACTTTACTTTATACTAAATTTAAGGACCATATTTACAATAATTGGGCAGAATATAGAAACAAGCCTTGGATGATGCCTTTTGCTGGATTTATAAAACCCATTGAAGGTAAATCATCGATTGAAAGCACAGTTGAGAACTTTCGAAAAGTATTGTCAAAGATGGTTTCTAATTTTTTGAAAATTTTAATGAAACCTATTTATGCTATTATGGATATATTTTTGAAGTTATTTAAAAGCTTTTCTACGGTTCTGAATGGCTTAAGAAAACAACTAAATGTTATGCGTAACTTTTTATTTAAACTTTTTGAAAAGATGATGATTAGATTACAGACAGGTATGGCTGCTATTACATATTTCCTTTTGAAAATAAGGGAAAGTCTTAAAAAATCGTATGGATTATTTAACCTTGTTCTTCATACAGTTGAACATTCTGCTATATTTTTTGAGTCATTAGTTAAAACACCTGTCGGACAGTTTGGTAAATTAGCATCTACGATAGGTTGGTCGTCTGCTTTGTTTACATTGGGTCCATGGGGGCAAAAGTCATGGGATAATGCGTTGTGTTTTAGTCCCAATACAACTGTTACACTTAACAATGGATATAAGCGTGTTTTAAATGATATTAAAGTAGGAGATGTTTTAAGTAAAAATAATATTGTATTGGCAAAAATAGATACTGATTATAAACTAGATAATATCTATAGTCTATATGGTGTAGAAGTAACTGGTTCTCATTTAATTAATTATGATGATAAATGGGTAAGAGTAAGTGAACATCCAGATTCAGTATCCATACCATATAGTTTAGATAAAGTAGTCTGTCTTGTTACAAAGCATGGAACTATAGAGGTAAATAATATTACATTTAAAGATTATCTTGAAACTACTAATATAACTATTACGAGAGATACAGACAAAATGATAGAAGATTTTATAAATAAGACAACTGATTCGGAATACACTAAATCAACTGATATTATTGTTGGAATTCCCAGAACCAGTGTAATTTATAACAATGATGTGATAGGTGTAGTTGATATTGATAGTTCCTTGTTAACTATGTATATAATTGACGGGCAACTTATATCTTCTAATGCACTTGTTTTAGAAAATGGAAAATGGAAGAGAACATATAATCATTCAAGAGCAACACTTGTAGGAAAGGTTAAATGCCCGTGTATTAATTTTATTACTAAGTCAGAAAAAATAATGCTCGAAAATGGTCTTATAATAAGAGATTTTACAGAATCAAGAAATATTGACCTTAATAACAAAATTGATAACTATGTTGAAAAACATTTACAATAAAAGTTATTAGAAATGATTTTATCTAATAATTTTTTTAATTATTATATTAATTTATAATAAATTATATGGCTACTTCATTAACTAAATATATCATCATTCTTGTAATTGTTTATGGTATAATCTATAGTATAATATATACTGATCGAATCAAGGATTATCTTAATTCAAATTGGAAAACCATAAGATGTTACCCACATATAATTCCTGTAGCCGGATTATCCGATGTTGTGGATGGTGATGGTTTTGTTAATAAAACTGTTAACAACTTTAATCATTGCTCTGCATCTATTATCAAAAGTAGTCTTGATATATTCATGAAACCAATAATGAGTCTACTTGATGGTCTAAAAAAAGGGCTAAACTCTATTACTAACGTTATTAACAGTTTGCGAAGAATGTCCAAAGTAATGAGAGAAATGTTTGCTACACTGGTGCAAAATACAGCAGATCGTATGGCAAACTCATATTCAGCAATTATATATTTTCAAGAAAAACTTAAATTATTAATAAAAAAACAGTCTGCTTTATTAGAGGTATTGATGCAGTTTTCAAAAACTCTGCCATTACTTATGTATAGTTTTTCTAATGGACCTATACCAAGATTTGCTTTATGGTTATCAAGATATGTAGGGGCAATGATAGCAATTATTGTTATATGCTTAGCATGTATTTTTGGTGGACCATTTACAAAAATTGTAGCATGCCCTATATGTGCTGTTTGTTTTCCCGGAGATACTCCTGTAGACCTTCCTGATGACACTCAAATTCCTATTAAGGATTTAAATGTGGGTGACAAAATTAAGAATAATACCGTTCTTGGAAAATTATATATAAAACCTCATAGAGCTGATACATATAACTATAAAGGAACCATAGTATCAGGGAGTCATTTAGTATTCGAGGATAATCACTGGATTAGAGTAGAAAATTCTAAAAATGTTGAATTTAGTCCAAGAGTAACTGAATTATATTGTTTAATAACAAGTGATAATACTATTTCTATCAATAATACTAAATTTAGAGATTATGAAGAGATAAAAGATAGAGATATAAAACTTGCGGTCAATTATAAATTTGCTAAATATGTCAATGATGGACTCGGATACATTAAAACGCCGCAAGATATAGATCATTGTTATTATTGGGGATTTTCTGAGGATAATACTATTATATTAGATGACAGAGAGGTTATGCTACAAGATATAATAAAAAATCCAGATTATTATGACGATGTATTAGGATTTGTAGAAATTAAAAGCGATGCTAATATGTATGATTATAAAGGATGTATTGTAAGCGGAAATACTCTTGTTTATGAAACAGGATTATGGATAAGAGTTTTTCAATCAGATTATGCTAAAAGAGTAGAAAATGTTGATAAAATCTACAGTATAGTAACTGCAGATAATATGGTTAGAATAAAAGGTAATAATTTAAAAGAAATATTGTTCAGGGATTTTATTGAATCGCATGATGATGAAGTTAATGACGAAGCAGATAAACTTGTAGAAACAAGGCTTAATCTAATTTTTGATTTTGAGAAATAGATATTTTATTATCACTATTATCATTTATTTCTAAATCGGTAGCTTTATCTTTATCCTTATCCTTACCATTATCTTCATGATTAGCCTCCTTTTTATGAATATATGTTTTATAAAAGCTTTCCGCAAATTCTTCTCCTGTGCGAAAACCTTCTTTTATTGCTTCATTATCAAAGTGAACAAACAACATAGTCATTGGATTAGCTATTCCTATTACTTCTCCACTATCAATTAATTCTTTCAATTTATGTGTATTAAGAGAATTAAATCTTGAAATGTCAATAAGATTGGCCAAATAAGTTAGTAAGTTTCGGTTATCGCCGGATACGTATTTAAAATGTTCTTGATCATAACCTACAATTACTGTAAAATTAGCATTACATTTATTAACATGTTTTATAGGATATGTTTCTAGTAAACTTCCATCTGCATATTGTTCTCCATCAATATCTACTGGATTACTTATAACCCACGGAGAAGCCGACGCGGTTACATAATCAATAATATTTGGGTCAGAACCATAAACATATTTTGTTTTTCCATTTTCTAAATTAACGACCGCGCAAGAGTATTTATCTTGTTCTGTTTTATTTTTTTCTTCCCATCCTGTATCATGGGTATTTTTAATTATATTTTTAAGTTTTGAATTAGAAAAGAGACCGCTATTATGGTATCCATAATATGCACTTGAAAGGTATCCAATAACTGGTGTATCCGACCAATTATCAAAAAGATCGTTTACATTGGTGACATTCATCCAAGTTTCTCTCAATTTTTCAATATCGTTATTCATTACCGCAAATCCGTTTATTGAACCTACTGATGTCCCGTCTATACGGACTATTTCAAATTTGTCACTATATTCCTTGGTTAATTTATATAAAAACCCTGCTTGAAAAGCACCTCTTACTCCGCCTCCTGGTAATATAAAATGAATTTTAGGTATATTATTCATACTTATAATTTATAAATATAATTTTATATGGTTTATTTAATTTATTTTATAGCGGTATTAGTAGTATGGGATGTAATCATTCCAAAGAAAAAATCCCTAAGTATAAAAGGACTGACTTAACCATAACTATACCTGTAAAAACGCGGGGGGAACATATACATACTTTTCAAAGACCAAATGATCTAGGAAATCCTGATATAATAATTTTTAAAGATGGAGTAGTTAAAAAAACTTTCCCAGATAATAATTTAGGTCATAAAAGATTTGAAAATGAAATCGCTGCGTATAAATTAATGCAGAATGAATATTTTATAGCTGAAATATTCAATATTGATATAGATAATTTAAGTTTTTCAACTTATTACACTGAAAAATATAGATTTGATTGTTGTATTATTAATAAGTCTTACAGGATATATAATATATTAATGAACAATTACGGTATAGAATACACTGGTAATAATCCTCACAGCTATATAAGGTTTAATAGTGATTTGATTTTTTTCCAGGGTTTAAGTAAAATACCTATAAAGCATCGGATTAATAGTGATTGGAATTATTATCCAAAAGAAACTCATAAATGTAACAATAAAACATTGAAAAAATAAAAAATATATAAGATTATGGAGGGTTTATAGTTAATTACTTAAAAAAATATATAGATGGGATTAAATATAAATTTAAAAATAGATTCAATATATATATTTAATGGAAGATTCCCAAAGTCTTGATCATTCGGGTGACTTAACATTGGACAACATCAGATTAATATCAGGTAATTCTCATAAGAAATTAGCTAAAAATATTTCAAACATTCTTAATAAACCGTTGGTAGATTGTTCAATAAAAGATTTTAGTAATACTGAGATAAAAATAGATATTAATGAAAATATTAGAAATAAACACATTTTTATAATTGAATCAGGAACTTATGATTACGAAACAAAAAAATCTATTAATGATTATTTTATGGAAACTCTTATAATTATAGATGCTTGTAGGAGATCGAATCCCAAAAGTATTAATCTGGTATTACCTTGTTACCCATACGCACGTCAAGATAAGAAAGAAGATTCAAGAGAACCTATAACAGCAAAATTGATTGCTAACTTGCTTACTATTGCTGGAATTAATAGACTTCTTGTAATTGACCTTCATAGTCCCCAAATTCAAGGATTTTTTGATATTCCAGTAGATAATCTATATTCAGTTAATTTGGTAATATCTTATCTTAATAATACTCTTTTCGATAACCTAAGTTATGATGAAATAGCCGACAAATATTTGATTGTATCGCCTGATGCCGGAGCAACTAAAAGAACACTTAAATTTGCCAAGCTACTTAAATTAAATACACTAATTATGCATAAACAAAGAGATTATTCGAAGGTTAATTGTGTAGAAGATTCAATCATAATAGGAGATGTTAATTCATTGAAAAGTAAGACGGCAATTATATTAGACGACATGTGTGATACAGGAGGAACTTTAATAAAAGCATGTGAAACACTTGTTAAGTTTGGTGCCAAAGATGTTATCGCAATTGTAACTCATGGTATTCTTTCTGGACAAGCATTAGAAAGGATAAATTCCTGTGAATGTCTAAAGAAAATAATTGTTAGTAATACAATTCCTCAAGATTACAATTTGAAAAATTGCTCAAAATTAAGCGTATTTACGGTTGAAGACCTATTAGCCGAAGCCATTCAAAAATTACATTCAAGTGAATCGATGTCAGATTTATTTGTTCTTCCGTCATATTTATAATTAAAAGTTAAAGATAAAGTGATTATTTTTAATTAATGGGGAAAAAGAGCAGAAGAGACAGAGATGTGAAAGAGAAAAAATTAAAAGATGAGCCAGCAAGAATAAAAGCAGTTGAAGTTGCTAAAAAGAAAATCGAAGAGTTAGGTTTAAGTCCAGAAGTAGAAGGAATTAAACAGTTTTATGATGTTTGCGATGAATATGTAAATACAGGGGAACATTACAGTGGAAAGATAGAACTTAATGGATTTAAAAGAGTTCTGGAATATATTTTACCACAGACATACCAAACAGATATAGGTTTAGTTCTTAAATACGATAAAAATATATAATTATTCGTAATTTTTATAATTATTAAATAATTATATTAATTAATGAACCACGAAAGTGATGAAGAAGTTGATTTTAATGATTTTATAGATAGGATGTTTTTTGAAGATCCCATGGAGCCTAAGTCTATTTGTATTAATTGTGATAAAAGCAATATAAATGAATTATTTAATAAACTATTACGTATATTTACTGAAGGAGTAAGAATAATGGGACATGATAGTTCTATACAACAAACAGGAGATATATTGTATAATTTTACACCAAACGATGTTATTAAATTGCAGAGGTATTTTAATTCATTAGGTTATAAAATTAACTATAAAATTACACATCGTAATATAGTATTAAAGCTAAGAGCATTTATTTTAAATAGTAAAAAATGTATTTTTAAAGATAATGATATACAAAATTATAAAAATATTTATCCCTCCCAAATTTTTGTATCAGATTTAATTAATCAATCGACTATTCAAACCAAAAATTTGACAGATAAAAAGACATTTTTCAGTAGTAAAGATTTATATTTTTTTTTGAATTTTGAAGCTTTATAGAAAATATTTATATTCATTTATATTAAATGGTATCTTCTTGTTCAAAAGAAAAGGACGCTTACGAAACTTCATTTTCATATTTTCTCAAAACACTTATGAAAACTTTTATCACTCTTACAATCATAGTTATGGCAATGACTTTAAAAAATAGACTAATTACTAATGACACTACTATGTTTTACAGTGCATTATATATAATAGGGGCAACTGTTCTACTTACAATATTAGGGACTGTGGATCATTATGTATATAATAATTTAATGTTGGGTGTAGGTCTCGCATTAGGTCTCCAAATGATGGATTGGAGAATAAATAATTAAAATAATTATATTATAGAATTTTCTATAAAATTTTTATTTATAAAATACGAATTATTAATATGCGAAATATACTAATATGATACAAATATATTAGCATATTATATATGCCAAGCAGAAGTCCAAGAGCACCTATTTTATTACCATTTGATATGAGACCTATGAGAAGAAGTTTAATGTCACCCATGGGATTATCATCTTGTGGATGCAGGCCTAAATCTATACATTTAATCGTTGTATCACCTATAAATAATACAAGATATCCAAAGCAATCTCATACAGTTCCTAAGAAAAAATCTTCAAAACCTTCTAAAAGAAATCATCAAAGAAAAACTTCCCCCCGACGCGGTAGATTAATTATTAATCCCTCAGATGTATCAAGATCTAGTCACAAAACTTTTTCCCAAATTGCTATGGAAAAAGCTAAAAAAAGAAGGAGCCCTGTAGTATCTCGTAAACCGGTTCAAAGGATAAGTCCTATAGTATCTCGTAAACCCGTTAAAAGGAGAAGCCCTGTCTCAAGAAAGACTTCTAACACCTTGAACAAAACTCCTTCTCAAATTGCTATGGAAAAAGCAAGAAAAAGACATCGTTAAATCCCCCAGAGCCTGTTCCAAGTGAATAAGTTTTAGCGTTTATTACTCCATAATTATTTAAAGACATATAGTAAATATCATATATGTCATTAAATAGCGGTATTGATGTAAATATATCAGATAATCATAAATATTTAACAGGTGATGTTGTATGTATTAAATCTAACCATAAAATAGTAAGTTATGTAATTGAAGGAGTTCCATTATGGAGAAACTGGACCGACGAAGGAGAATATGATTATATATATCCTGTTAAAGATAGTGAAAATAATACAATTCATATTCGTGAAAAACGAATTTTACGAAAAATTGGGTCAGACATTAATCATTTATCTGAATTAAAATCAAATAGTTCATCTGAGTTATAATCATATTTTGAAAGTGCCGAGTTATCAATAAGGTGTTTATTAATTAATTTTTGATTATCGCTAATATCCACAAGTAAATAACCTTCATTATCAAACTTATAGCAAGTTAATTTAATTATTTGAGTATTTAAGTTAATATCTGTTGAATTGCTAACTAAATCTATTAAATTATTTACATTTGAAGTGGTATTAGTTTCAGAGCCATTAAGTTTACAATTAAATTTGAATATTAGATTATTAAGACCAAATATAATTTGGCATTTATTTGGAGAAAATATCTTAACAACTTTTCCATATGCTACTTTATTTTTAAGATTAAATAAACCTATATCATTGGATTTAAGTGTTTTAAGTTTATCAAATTTACTCATTGTTTATATTTACTTTTAAAAGATATAACTTTCTTATTTTTAAATTTCAGATTATAATTATTTAAGGATAACTCGATATTAGTAATTATCAGAGTAACTAATATTTTTAGTTAAATAAAATTGTTGATTATGTTATTTATTTACTAACAAACAGCAGATATAGTTTACTTTGATCAAATAATATTATATATTGTTAATAGACTTATTTAATTATTAACAAACAGCATACCATAGCACTCATAATTATTTATTAATTATACATTAATTACTATTAAAGCCATATTAGTTAAACTGATAGGACTTTACAGTCTTTACTTTAATAGTAATAATTCCTGAAAAAGGAATACATTGAATTTTTTGTTTGAACCGGTGATAGCTCAGATGGTAGAGCGATTGACTGTAGATCAATTGGTCGGGCGTTCGATTCGCCCTCACCGGACTCTACTGATATGATTAAATTCATAACATTGTCAATTTTAATACTAATCGTCTAATGAAAGATACTCATTTTTAGAGGATCTGGGTTCAAGTCCCAGTTAGTATGGTTCAAATATAGCGCCAATAGTCCAGTGGTTAGGATACTCGCCTTCCAAGCGAGTGGCCCGGGTTCGATTCCCGGTTGGCGCATTTCAAAATATAGCAAAGGTTACTACCAGCATTTACTTTATTATTACAAATTACTTAGAGTAACCTGAAATGCTTTCATAGCTCAGTTGGTTAGAGCGTGCGGCTGTTAACCGCAAGGTCATAGG
>CERM01080465.1_pt1 | contig 13481 bp, 8 predicted proteins | sample 530791 | NCBI WGS metagenome assembly CERM01 (sample SAMEA2620970, study PRJEB7988) | marine metagenome | biome: marine biome (ENVO:00000447); feature: surface water layer (ENVO:00002042); material: "saline water (ENVO:00002010), including plankton (ENVO:xxxxxxxx)" | depth 5 m | reverse complement strand
CCGCTGCATTAGCACCATCACCTCTTGGGTATAAAGTTATGCCGTCTTCTCTTGCTATTCTTAGTGCTTCGGATTCTATTTTAGTTAATTTTTCTTCTTCAATTTCATTTTCAGTTACTCCATAATTTATAGCTGAAGTTTCACTTCCATAAGCTAATTTCATAGATTTTTCCATTAAAACTTTAGCTCTTTCATTTTGTTCTGGAGTTCCTGTATATATTCTGTTTTTTGCATCTCCATCATCAGGTCCACCCATCATCTGCCAAATATTTTGACCATAATTATAACCCGCTATAGAACCTTTAGTACTACTTATACCTCCATCATCTATCCAAGCACTAATCTGCTCTTTCATTAACGCATTTGCTTTGTCAAAAGATTTTATAGTTTGCCTTTTAGTTATTGTAGACGTTCCCTCTTCATATTTCTTGCTATTATATTTAGAAATACTATCATAATTTGATTTAATTTTAGAATCCCAAACAGCTTTCAACATATCATTGAAAGGTTTTGCTTTAGTAACACCCATTATTGAGCCACCATTTTCTGAAAGATCCATATATCTTTTATAAGAAATATTTATAGATTCTGTTCCATTATTATATCTAATCATTGACGTTCCATCAGGGGACAATGAAGGCGGTATTGATGTAAATCTATTTGGATTTGTTGAAAAAACTATATCGCTTTCCATTTGTTTTCTTAAATCCCATTGTGGCTGCCCATCGTGTAGTAATCTGTTTTCCATACCAGCTTTTGAAGGCAATGCTGTTCCATCAAATTTAAAGGCAGGTCTATGTGACGAGGCTTCTTGATTAAAAACATTTGTTAGAACTGGTAATTCTTTTATTAATTGATCTATTTCGTTCTTCCACTTAGCTCTCTCCTCAGTGCCCTGAGGATGCAAAGACATTTGTTCAACCGCGTGAGTTAAATCAATTTTCATAGATGATTCAATTCCGCCTTCGCCTACCATGTTACTAGCTATAATATCAAGATCAGTATCGCTCAAGCCTGCGTTAGCAGGAATATTACCTAGATAATGTGGACTATTTGGATCTGTAAGATCAGAGCTATTAATTTTTCCAAATCCATTAGCGTTTGGAACCATATACTTGCCTGGCTCTATTATTTGGTTGTTGCCATCTATAATATTTCCAACTCCCGCTATATCCCTTTTATATTTCTCGTTTTCTATTTTGGTATCTAATTCTCTTTTTTTATCTTTAATCTCTTGTTTAGCTCTATTTGTTCTTGCTTTTTGTTTTGCAGCTCTATTTTCTTTCATACTCTGCATTAGTTGGTTTTGAAACTTTCCTATTTCTTCTGGTATAATACCAAGAGACTTATCTAAAATTAATCCCGGTTGTCTGTATGTTCCCATGTTATTTATTAATTATATAATTATATCACCTCTTTCTATTCTAGCAACATCCAAGTCATTCTCCATTTGCATTTGTGCCTGTCCCATGCCCATTAACCCTGTTGCAACACCAGTGAAAGAACTCATAGCATTCTGTCTGTATTGAGCTTCTTGAGCTATATTATTGTCATATAGAGCTTGTCTTCTATCTAACTCCATATTATCTCTGTCTTCTTGAGCGTTGAACATAAGTTCTTTTCCTCTTCCTTGCAATTGTTGAACTCTAGCATCTTCTTGAGCTTGACTAGATTGTACTCTACTTTTTTCTGCAACTATTTGTTGTTGTAACTGCTGCTCGCCTTGAGCTCTTAATTTTTGATTTTGAGTTTCTTGTTGTTCTATACTTGCTGAAATACCTTGTTTGCTTCGCGCAGCTGCTTGAGCTAATGCCGTAGCGCCACCAGCACCCATTCCACCAGATCTTAAAGTATCTAATGTATTTGCTAAAGCTTGATCAGTTTGCTGAGCTTGGAATTCCGCAGCTTGAGTTGCTACTTTTAAATTGCTATATGGATTTGTAAAAGTGTCTGATAAATCTTCAAATTGAAAAGATGAAGCGTCCGCATAAGGATTAGTTATAGGCTGCCTATTGTACTCAGTTATATTGTCTAAAAGACCTTGACTATCATTAGCGGTATCTCTTGCTTTTTTGGTTGCTACAAGACCATTGACTAAGTTTATACCAGCGCCTATAGCCATTAAAGTCATTCCTATTGCCATAGTAGTAAGTTTTTAATTATACTTTTCATAATTTTGTTTTAAGATGTTTGAATAAAGTTTGAAGCTACAGAGAATATTTCTTTTTCTCCACCTGGTTGAGTGATTGCATCTGTTGATATTTGAACAGTTGCAAAATAACCTTTTATACCACTCATTTGATTCCCAAATATTACTTCTCCTGGTCTAGGTGGATAGTTCGATGTATTTGATGTGACTGTTTGTTTCTGTACTAAAGCAGCAACATACTTATTTTCTTTTCTATTAAAGCCAGCATACTCATAGGGAGGTTGTGTAGCTAAAATACCGGCGTTGTTAGGCGTATGAGATTCATATCTACCTTCTAAATAGCTGTAAACTACATCTGTTTTATCTTGAAAACTTTCATATAGATTTTGACTATTTATAGTTTTCATAAAGTCTTCACCTTCAAAATCGCCATCAAAAGAATTTATAGACCAACCACTGTTTCCTTCGTAACTAACTGTATTGAAGTTCTTACTAACCAAAGGAGCTTTATTAAATATAAAAGTTACACTGGCTGAATTATAAGGCTGTTCATACCAAAATCCTCTTCGATTTTCTGTAACATTATCATAGTGAATATAAAGATCTTTTATATTAACAGTAAAAAGCGCGTTTTCTACACTAAATATTTTAGTTGGTTTAAAAGAAAATCTACTAGTCCAGCCATTTATACTTTCATTAAAGTTTAGTGTTTGGTAAGTTGAAACATCGTTACTTATAAAAGCAGAATTTTGTTGTAAAGAAATTAAATAATCTAAAGAGTGAACATCGTAACCACCTTGTACTCTACCTCTATCAGGAGTTGTAAATCTAAATTTAGTTTCACTAGTTAGATTTATTTTTTTATTTAAGGTTATAGTTGTATCATTTGGTACACCTACTGCTGGAGTTTGTATATTTACTATATAAAGATCAGTTGGATCTGGTAAGAAATTTACCCCATTATTTGAATATTGAAACCCACTACCTATCTGTATATTTCCTGTTTCTCCATTTGAACCTTGTATACTAGAAGTGGTTATATTAATAGTTTTAAAAGCTCCGCTAGTGTTTTTAGATCTACTAGCAAAAACATAGTGATCTTTAAAATTATTATCTATTTTCTTTAGCTCATCTCTAAAAAAGCTAGTCATACCATATTTACTTATTGGCGTAATACCGTCTCTAGATAATCTTAAAATTGTACTTCTATCTTTATCTGCAAAATATTTTTGAAAGCCGTATACCGCAAAAGACTCAGGATTTTGGCTTATGCCAAACTCACCTAAGTAAGGAACTATCTGACCAATAACAACACCTGGAGGTAATGTACTTGTACCACCCTCAGTTGTATATATTGTATCTTTATCTATTAAAGCTCTGTTAACTTTATTTTCTTGAAATATAATTAAGTTAGTATCTTCAGCATAAAGCTTTTGTATAGCTCCACTTGCTGGGTCTAGAGATCTAGTAATGTTTTCTGCTATAGAAAAAATATTAGTATTATTAACAGATGTTCTAGAGTTATAAACGCCAGAATATATTAAAGAATTAAATCTTACTTCTTGAATAGGGTTTTCTTCATCTAAATAAGCTCTTACGCCATAATCGACGCTAGTGTTTCCATAACCGCCTCTTATAGTAGAGTCTTCTATATAATAATTATATCTTAAAGTGTCAGCTGCTATATTACTAAAGTTTTGGTAAAAATTTGTTCCAGTAGTACCATTTAAACCTTGATTGCCTAAACCTTGTACTGCATCACCAAATTGAACGGGGCCTGGGTTTGTTCCACTGCTTGAATCACCAACATATGGTATTCCTGTTTTAAGTTTTTTAGTCCAAAACGCGTTAAAGTATTTAATTTCTAATATCGCTCCCATATAATTATTACTTAGTTTTATTGTTTTTTACGAGTTATGCTATATTGAATATTAAGCTTGTTAAATTCTCGCTTGTTGGATACTCGTAAGCCATACCAGTGCCATTAGCATCTGTAACTCTATATATAAGCTCATATTCACCAGCGGCGGCGTTAGCATCTACAACAAAATAATTTTGATTAGTATAAAGAGGTATAGCACCAACAACGCCTGCATTTAAATCTATTACATTTCCGTCAACTCCATATCCTAAAGATAACGAAGTAGAAATATCATTACCTGTGGTTGCTTCTATGCAACTAACAAAACTCCATTTTAATTCTTTAGTAACTTCAATAGATGCGCCTCTTGAAAGAAATCCATCAACAGTTCCAGCACTTTGATTTATATATCCTCCATTTCTATATCCTGGGCTACTAGCATTAGTAGTTGCAGAAGTACCATCATTACCCCAAAAAGTTCCACCAACACCACTGACAATAGTAACTATACCCGTATTACTTCCAGAACTAACACGTTGAGGTATTTTATTTTGAAGTGTTAGTGTTTCAGAAAAATTAGTTACAACAGGCGTATCTCCTGTAAATGCAGGTGTTGATGTTATAGTAATTGAACAAGTAAAATTTCTTATAGAAGATTCTTCAAGAAATGTTTGAGGATTGTTTAATAAATATATTTTATATTGAGCAGTAGACGCATTGGCATCGTTAGATATTAAAAACTCACTGCTGACATCTGTTCCATTGCTATCCATAACTGTCATAACAACTGATGATATTCTATTTAAAGGAACTTGTTGATTTACTGCATTTATAGGTATTAAAGATACTATATATGGATCTATTGAGGCTGTTGGCACTAAATTGTTAACAGGAATAGTTCCGCCAGCCAACCAATAACCTTCAAATAAAGTAGTTGGAGAAGATTCTGTAAAATCATTATCTTGTCTTGAAAGACTAGCAGGAAGACCTTCATCTTTATTGTTTTCAATTAAATAATTTAATCTATCAATTAACCCCACAGTGGAGGTTTCCCAAAATATTTCTAAATCTGACTCAAAAGGCTCTACTTCTACTACAGATATGTTGTTAGGAGCTAAATAGCTACCACCAAAAAGACCTTCAGTGTAATTTATTTGATTGTAATAAATATTTATTCCCATACCCGTGTTAACGTTGTATCCAAAAAAATCACTTACAGCCGAATATGGAGCGCTACCAACACCACCACCACCAATTGGTCTTCTCAAAGAATCTATATCAAAATAAGTAAAAGGACTTCTTGCAGTTGCGTTTTCAGATATTACACTGTATGGATTATCTGGCTGTTTAAACAAGGCAGTAGTATAAACCGTATTAATTATGGCTGTTGCACCACCTACAGATGTGTTTATATCTTGTCTACCTTTTTCATTGTATAAATCTTGAATATTACCAACGTACACAACGCTGTCATAACTATTGCCTAAATCAACAACTCCAGTGCCTATACCAGTGTCGGAGTTTTTCCAACCAAGATTACTTTGATCAGAATCATAATATAAACTTCCAAATTGTGAAATTCTAGGATATAACTTAACTTCACTAGAAGAATAAGCTATTTGAGAATTAGACTCTGTTACTACTGTTGGTATTTTATTAATGTTATCACCTATTAAAGAGAAAGAAGCTAAACTGTTTGTATTAGGAGCTATGCCAGAAACTTGATCTGTTGATTGGCCCTCATTGGGAAGTAGTGGCTCACCATTTATCATGGTAGGCATGTATATATTATAATATTGTTGCTGCTGCTGTTTAACAACAATTTTAAAACTATACCATCCTAAGTCATTAGCTTCATTAACTCCAGTTATTTTTAACTCAGTTAAAACTATACCACCATCAATAGTTAAAGTGTCACCTACTTCATAACCCATGCCTGATTTGTTTATATTAACACTTGTTATTTGACCACCAGAAGGGCCAGCGGTTACTGGAGTTGCAACTATATCAACAGTTAATCCAGAACCAGAACCTAACGTATTTGTTGTAGTAACATTTTTTGAAGTTTTATAACCAGCATTAAGATTTGAAACAAAACTATCAAAACTATTAACACTACCTAATAAAGCGTATAAACCTGGATAACCTTGCAGTCCAGGAATTGATTTAGGTATAGTAGAATTCCAAAGCATTTTTAAACTATTACCAATCCAGTTAACTATATTACTTGAACTAGAAGTAACTAGCCCACTAACTTCATTTCTTTTAAAATACCTAGAAAAGAAAGTATCTCCACTGAATATACTACTTTCATCAACTTCTGTAGAGAATACAGGTGGAGCCAGTATAACATCTGATTGTCTACCATATTTATCTGATAACACAACACCAACTTGATATATCCTATTTTGTTTCAAAGTGTGATTAGGGTATTCTACACCTGACTTTTCTGAAAACTTTTGTTGAACTGTGTATTTTCTGCCAATACCAACACTATAATCTAAAAATTCAGGAGAAGTATGTCTATTGACAAAGTTGCCATATATTATTCTGTTTCCTGAAACCTCTTGTCCTAAAGCTCTTATAGGTACTTTGTCAGATGCTCTTGTAGCTTCTGATGTTGGTAGTACTTTAAAAGGTTTATCACCTTCCCATTTATACGTATAACTAGTATCAGTATTTCCTACGATAGATGGATCATCAACTGAAATGCTTTTTAAAACTAATAAGTTTGTTGAAGCAGAGTCTTCGTATATTATATCTATTTGTTTTATTTTTAAAACACTATTTATTTCACCTACTTGAAGCACGTTGTTATTAACAACTGGCATAGGTATATTTACATTAATCTTATTAATAGAGTTTTCATATAAAAAATTACTAGTACTTAAACCTACTTTATTGGCATCAGTTTCAGGTGGTGTTCCTGCCGTCACAAATGATACATCTCCAAGCTCTTGAAAACCAGCATAATTGTCGCTATATAAGTAAAAACCTTCTTGCTTTGGTTTAAATAATGATTGAGTAAAAGGAGATATTAAAGAAGTTTCATTACTATCGTATATGAATCTATAAGCTAATCTACAAAATTTTTCTTCAAAAAATGTTTCATTTCCACCAAAATCTTCTTCATAATAAGGATTTTCAAAAGAAAAACTCAATAAAGGAACTGCTGCTCCATCAATAAAAGAACTACCTAAAAGATCGTTAAATGCAGGCCAACTCCACTCTGTAATAGGTTTTCCATTTTTATCAATTTTTCTAACGCTTATAGCTAAACTAGTATTATTAAGTGGATTTCCTGAACCAGGTGGAACACCAACTGTTAATCCGTTACTTGCAAATATTTGATCTATAATATAATCGTTATCATCTTCTGACATTCCAGGCCAACTTATTTTCATGCCTGGTTGTAGGTAGTTGATAAAATACCTTCTATAGTAATAATCACTAGAAGTATTGCCAACTCCATAAGCATTTACAGAATTTGTAGTTAAGTTTAAACCTCTGCAACTTATAGATTTTTGATAATCTTCTGCATCTTGATCTGTTGGAGCACTAGAATTGGGCCACATGAAAGGCACAGGTAAATTGTGGTTTTGAGCTAATCCTGCTTTTCCTTGACTTGTTAAGTAATCAGGATTTGTAACGGTATCTGCTTCTGCATAATCTGTAAAAACAAATCTATAAGTAGGTTTTAACCATTTCTCAGTGACGTTTACAGCGTCTTGTTGGATTAGCTTTATAGTGGCAGTGCCATTCCACGGTTGTTGAACTCCACTACTATCTAAATAATAAAAAGGTATATTGCTTAAAAACTTTAATGGATCAGGTGGATTATAGTTAGGTTGGTCAACAGAATTCCACGGATTTACAAACCAAAGAGGTTCAGAATGGCCTAAGCCAGACACTGCTGATGATCCTGGATTATTTTGAATAAAAGGTTGGAAAAGGTATTTTTTTATCTCATTTTGATAAGGATAAGTGAGTTCTGGATTAACTGGATCTGGATAATTAGGATCTTCAACAGTAGAAATTAATTCAAACTTTAAGCCAGGGTGCAATTTCATAGCAGGTGTTCCACTAGTTATAGTGCAAGTACTTTCAAAAAGCATTTGAGGGTAATTTGTAGGAGTAGCAACTGAACCCCAAGCTGTAGCTGTAGTTGATACACTTACTGTTATGGTTTCTTCACTGTAAACAGTAGGTGTTTCAAAAGGATAATACTTAGCAACAGAAATATTTTCTTCTATAGTATAATAAGGATTTGCGTTATTTGAAGGATTTGCAGTAGCTAGCTCTATGTTTATTTGTCTTGGTTGATTCCTGTTGTCAGTCCAAAACAATAAGTCTTCTATTATATTTATACCAAATATAGGATGTGTTTTAGACAAATTTAAAAAACTACCCGCAACTAAAGATACTTGATTACCAGTTGTTATATCATAAACAACTATAGAACAATGAGCATTTTTTGGAGCTTGATTGCTTAAATTGTCATCAGAAGCATCCACATAGTTAGTAAAAAAAGCAAATACTCTATTTTTTCCAGGTTCTTCTTTAACACCTATTAATTCAACACCAACATCGCTACCGCTTATGCCAAAATTTGGTAAAAGTTTATTTCCTAATATATTTTCTAAAGCACCTACATCTGCACCTTCTGAAGTACTAACCGTAACGTTTACCGCATCTCTATATTCACCTGCCGGCAATATTCTTGCGTCAAGGTCTTTATTCATTTTAGACTTTATAAAAGTATTCCTTACTTCTGCCATAATTAACTTTTAATCCATTTAGATTTACCTCTCATTACTTGAGTAAATTCTTCAAGTTTAATATTACTTAATCTTATTTTAGCATTTCTTAATTTAGCTGATCTTTCTTTTTTATATCTTTGCACAATGTACTCTGGAAAATTAGCTCTAGTAGATAATATACTATACATTATATGTGCATATAAAGCATCCTCAGCTAGTTTAGGAACATGAGTATCTTCATCATATGCTAAACCATCAGATATGTATTCTAAGATAATTAATTGATTAGCTAAGTCACTACTAAATGCTAAAACTCCTCTTCTTTCATCTACAGTAAACCATCCATTTTTTTGTGAAACTTCTGGATTTAATCCATATCTCTGACCATAAGCAGTTTTCCACCATCCCCAATCGTAAACATTAGCATTAGTAAAATTATTAACATTTAGCTGACCATCTAAAGCTGTTTGATCAGCGCTTCTCCACCTATCGTTAGTTAAAGACTGAGTAGATTGAGAAAGGTTACCGTAAATGTCTTGCGTTGGTAATCCGTTGTTATCTTGAAGTGGTACTTGATTTGGATTACTTGTTAAAGTAGTTGGATATATAATATGTTTAACACCTAAACCATCTATCCATGACAACTGAACATAGTTGACATAGTCTTGTGGTAGTACCAGCGAAAGACTAGGTGGTATTGTTAATTCTTGTGATTTAACACTTCTTAAAGTGTCATAACTAAACTCTTGCAAACCTCTTTTAGCGTGAAATATTACTTCAGATCTTTTTACTCTAGGTATAATTTTATCAACACCTACATAAGCAACCATAAAGTTATTTACTATATCTTTTAAGTTAACATATTGATAACTCTTATAATTATCCCATAAAGATGGGTTTGTTAATTTTACAGTTATTATAGAGGTATTAGGTATAGGAGTTGCAGTTGTAACCAAAGCGTATACAGCATCAATACCTCCTACTTGAACAGGCACAATTGCGTCTCCATTTGAATAACCAGTACCTGGATTGTTTATTACTAACGTACCATCGGCGTTTATTATATCTACTGTAAGTCCAGATCCAGTGCCACCAGTAGTTTCAATATTTGTTCCTAATGTATAATTAGTACCTAAAACAGTTTGATTTATACTAGTTGAAATCTCTTGTGAAACTAAAGTTAAAATCTGGGTTTTAACACCATCAACTATAGTTGTATCAAGTGATTGATTTATATAGTATGGAGATAAAGTTGGGTATTGCTCTACATTGTCTATAAATACTTTGTAATTATTAAAAGAAGTTGCCGTTGCAGTAGCATCCCATATAAGTGGGGTCATTACACTGGGCCAAGTTAATTCATTAGAATTAGTTCCATCAGGTGTATATAACTGGCTACCTGTGTAGTATTGAGAAGAGTTTTGTTCTATTAGTCCCATTTATTATCTTTTATTATTATTTTCTTCTTGAGCAAGTTCTTGTGATGCAGCTTGTATTATGCTTGGATCTCTTATTACAACACCAGCATATTTTAGTATTTCTAATATAACTTCGTTTTGTTGGCTATCACTTATTTCAAAATCAACAGACCCTTCAGATGGAACAACTGGTACAAAGTTAGATGCTTGTAGTGTAAAAACTGTAACGCCGCCAGAACTTCCAGCAAAAGAATTACCATCACCTAATGCTATTTGATCACCTATGTTAAATCCACTTCCTCCGTTTGTTATAGTGAAAGATTCAAGTGGTCCTTTTAAAGTAACAGGATCTATGTCTACAGTAAAATCAGCCTCAGCGCCTGTACCGCCTGCTGGTACAACTTGTATAAAAGAACTTGTATTAGTGTTTGGAATAGTAGAACTTCCACTAGCAGTTGCACAGTTTACTAGACTATTGTCTACCCCGACAGTTGTATTAAATAAGTCTTGGTTTGTTTTAAGAATACCAGTAAAAGTTATTAAAGGACTTGGGTCATATATGTATTGACCTAGTGAACCTACTGTAAAACCCCATCTAGGGTCTTTAGGTTTTCTAATATAGTTAAATGTAACATCTGATTTATCAGAAGCTAATTCGCTTGGAAATACAGTTAATTTATCTTTTTGATATTTAGCAACAGGAAAATTATTTGTTGGCTGCGTTAGTGGGGATAGTTTTAATTCGTTATAATCTCTATTGCTTAGAATTTCTATAGGTGGTGAATTAGTACCTTTGTTCCATGAGGCAGATCCAAATCTATGTAATCCAGTTGGTTGAGTATAAACATTACCTGTTTGATCAGACGCATTTTCTGTTTCTTCAAATACTTGAAACTCTTGCAAAATGTGGTCAACTCTAGATGCAAATTCAACATCTGTTTTAGGCATTCGTAAATACTGGTTATAGTCTTCAAAAAACTTTTCAAATATCTCTAACTGTACTTGAGTAGCTATTTTATTAAACTCATCAGGAGTTAAATACCCTCGCTGCTCTTTGTTTAATATACTTAATACTGTTGTATATACCGTGTTTACGTTTATTGCCATTTTAATATTTTTTTAAAAAAGGGTGGAATAAACCACCCTTATTTATAATCACTTGTTATTTTAGTTTTTTCTGTACAGACTTATAAACTTCAAGTCCTTCGTCAGTTTTAAACCAAGAAGCCATAGCTGAATATGGATTTTCTTCAAAAGGTACTGTCATTAATTTACGTCCATTACTAGTCCACTTAAATGTTTTTTGATCTGAATCTAAACTTATTATTTTAGCTTCAACAGCTCTTATAGCAAAGTTTCTTAATTCTATATTTTCATCTTCAGATAAGTCAATAAGTAACTTAGGGTTCTTTTTAGCAAATATTAATAAATCTCTTTTTAATTCTTTAGAACTTAATTGAGATACAGAAGACCCTTTTTCTACTCTTAATATTGCTTCAGCTTTGTCAATATCCATGTCATAAGCTATATTTAAAGCTGCTATTTCAAGCTCTAGGTAATCATAATGATCTTCAGCTTCAACAACTTGATCGTGCTCTTTAAATATTAAATCTTTATGAGGATGTTTTATTAAGAATTCTTGTAAGTTTCTTTTTTCTTTAGGAACTCTTAAATGGCCTTTTTCAAAAATAATATGTTTTAATGTAACTGAACCTTTTTGTTCGTCTACAAAAACAGATTTGTGGTTAGTTGCATATCTTAACTCTCTTTCATATCCAGCCTCTGGATCAAACCAGACTAGTGGATACCTTGCAGAGTGTCTACTTGGTAAGGTGTACGTTAAAGGTTCACCTTTCATTAAGTAGTAATTTCTATCTTTATATTCCCAAGTGTCTTTTTTAACCTCTTGCTTGGGAGCAGGAGCTTTTTTTTCTTTTGTTTCCATAATATAATATAATATAATAATTAAAAAAGACCCCGGGTTAACGGGGTCATAGTTTTAAGCAAATGTAACGCCTAAACATTCAGCGTCAGCCAACTCAACAAATGGTTGAGAGTTTTCCGCTTGTTCAGCTTTTCTAAATGCTTCTGATATATTTACTGCTATTTCTTGTATAGTAATGTTGTCTAACTCAAAAGAGCAAGTGTACTTAGACACAGCAGATCCATTGTATTCGTTAGTAAATAACTCAACAGTTAAATCACTATCACTAGGACACTTAACAGCTACTACTTGATCAGCATCTATTAATGCTACTGAATCAGCTGGAGGAGCAATAAGCATTGCTTCTGTAACCACAAAAGTTATAGAGCCAGTAAATTGAGCTCCACTCGTACTTATAACAGAAACAGTGTCACCGACTTTATAATCGTTTCCACCATCACCAGAAGTAGCTCCTATAGATAAAGCTACTGTAAGAGGTCCTGTTGCACCACCACCAATTGTAACTGTACCAGCAGCTCCTGTTCCTTGAGTAGCGCCAGAAATTGTCAAATCAGTTGCACTACCATCTGCTACCCAGGTAACAGTTGATATATCTAAAGGTGTTACAGATCCAGATTTTAAAGGTAGATCGTAGACATCTTCTACACCTACTTGTATTTGTATATAATTACTCATAATTCTATATTTAAGCAGATGTTACAAGTAAACCACTAGTTGTGCTGGTAGTTTTCACTAAAGCATAACCTGCAGTTTTATCATCTTCGGTTAATCTAAAAATCTCAGAACTAGCGGGAGTTTGAGCAGCTTCAACAATCGCTTCTTGTAGAAGAGTTCTATCAGTAGCGGTTGGTTCAGCTGTTTTGTATTCTAATGTAATTTTCATTTCTTCTCCGGAAGCCATTGGTAAGTCTGTTAAAAGATCTATTTTTTTTGCGGCACCTGAAACAGCCACTACATCATAAACTCGATCAACTTTAACAGTCATAAAACCACCAGCTTCATAAGGAAATCTTAATGTTGCCATAATTTTTATTATTTAAAAGATTAATAAAGTGGGGATTTCTCCCCACATTATATACTAATTAAGCTCCTTTAAACAATACAAAATTGTTAGCAGCTTGTGTTACTAAACATCTTTCAGATAAGAAACTTACAGTCATAGCATCTAAAGTGTCAGTGTAAGCACCGCCTACAGAACCTGTGATCCAAGACTTCATTCTTCGATCTTCAGTTTCAGAAGCTCTATATCTTACATGTAAGAATGGACGTCTAATATTAGATCCTAACATTTGATCGTACACTGTAGTTGTTCCAGCAGGAACCATTACACCATCAATCTCATTAGATA
>CERM01012450.1_pt1 | contig 13540 bp, 4 predicted proteins | sample 530791 | NCBI WGS metagenome assembly CERM01 (sample SAMEA2620970, study PRJEB7988) | marine metagenome | biome: marine biome (ENVO:00000447); feature: surface water layer (ENVO:00002042); material: "saline water (ENVO:00002010), including plankton (ENVO:xxxxxxxx)" | depth 5 m | reverse complement strand
AGATCCGATAGATGAACCAACTGCACCGCCAATAAATTCTGAAGATCCGGTAGATGAACCCACTGCACCGCCAATAAATTCTGAAGATCCGGTAGATGAACCCACGGCGCCTCCAACGAATGCAGCAGATCCAGTAGATGAACCGGCAGCACCTCCAACGAATTCTGAAACTATACCAGATTCTAGTCCTGTGCCTGTAGTCGACGCACAACCCATAATAGAAAGAAATAATAATCAATCTGTTGGTAATACTGACTTGTCAACAGAAAAGGGTGTAATAATTATGAGAAATTCAGATTCAAAATTTTATACATTATCTCAAATAAATTTCCAAGGCCCGTTTATTGATAGAAACGGTCAGAATAGAAATATGGTATAGGATAGATTATGGCATTAACATTTCAAGGTAGAAGCGGTCCAGCAGTAAAAACAAAGACAGAAATAATTCCTGCGATCGTATATTACCACGATCCTTCGATAACAGTAGAATATTTAAATTATTATTTTGAACCAACTCCTGAATCATCTTCTATTTTTTATGAACAAATAAAATCTGGCGGCGAAATTGAATATTTGACACGCATTTTCAGAATTGTATGGGCCGGTGGATTGGAATCTAAACAAGGCACAAGTTTATATTATCCATCAGGAACCGATACTTCAACTGTCGTAAGTAATACTTTCAATCAACAGTATAGATTTAACAATAATTCTCCTATAATTGATTATAATCCCACATCAATGCAGGAGAATTCGTATAGCGATCAATCTACAATACCAGATTCAACAACTTTTGGGATATTTATAGATAGAGATTTTGGAATCGATGGCGAAACAAATAAGTCTAGACCATATACAGTCTTCGGCGGCGATCAGAGAAAAAGTGCAACACTTCCATTCGAGCATGTACATAATACGGATCAAGATTATTCGAATGATGCTATACATTTTTCTTGGGCAAGTTTAAATCAGACAGATATTCTATCGACCAGAAATGGAATCGAAAAAAATTGGAAGTTGATGGTGACGATTTATAGAAGTACAGAAAGTTATTCTTCTGCAACTTCTGATATAGAGTCGTTTCAAAGAAAAAATACATCAACAAAGTTGGGAGAATATTATTTTGCTCACGATGGAGATACGGGAGTTTGGCTAAAAGAATGGATATTATTAAGAGATCTTGATATACCATCAGGAGCATGTCTTTTATGGTTAGAATTTACTCAATTGCCTGTGAGACCGCCAAATCCTTTTCCGACTTCGTGGTTTGACAATTCCGCTCACCAAGAAGGATGGTATAGATTTTCTCATACTAAACTAACAGAGACCGGTTATTATAGTAATCCAAGATATCCTAGTCGAAATAGTTATGTCGTAGATTGGACAATAAACTCCAATAACCAAAGTTATGAGGCTAATATAAATCCCGGCATAACGCCGATAGGACTTATTTCTCCCGAAGAATACGAAGAATACGAATTTGAGGCGACTGTCAAATCATCATCATTTGATGATGATGCCATAGGCCTTGTTATAGGTTTTGTTTATGAAAACGGATATGAATATGCATTGACTGCATATAGAAGTCATGGTGGGTTGAGACAATCAAAAACGTGGTTTGTTGCTCTTAATGCTGGACAGAGTTTGTCATTCTTTGGTAGTGGTTTTGATGCAAAATTGCCAGGCGAATTATTGGATAATAGTCTTAGTGCTCCAGATTCAGTAGGTGGTTGGGGCACAACTCCGGCCGGTGTGCGGATTAGAGTTGTAAAAAATAATAATGAAGTAAAAGTTTACACAAGTCAAATGGGTAGCACTGTCATAGATTTATCTACTGAAATTATAGTGCCGCTTACAGGAGAATATGCAAGATTTAGAAAGTCTAAAATTGGATTTTCATCGTGGGGTCAACCACTTGCTCATTTCCATGACATTTATTTCAATGGGTGGAGAACTTTATCTGATAGGCCTGCATCAATTTCAATACAAGATGTAATACCCGGCAAAAAATATGAATTATTAGATCCAATTCTGCAAGAGGAGTTTTCGTTAGAAGATCCGACAGAAATTTTATCTTGGTATAGATTTTCGCATATGCCTTCTAGTGGATATCCTGCCATTGCCAATGATGCGGCCGCATGGTTTTATAACACGGCAACTTCGTCTATAGAGATTCCCCTCAATACAAGCAGTTATACTGGTTTTATTTCGCCAAGTTCTGCAAGAAGTTATATTTTAGAATCAGATCTTAGTAGTATACAGGGGGATGATGATGGGTTATCGGTAATCATTGCATTTACGACTAATGGATTGGATATTTCCGATCCTTTATATAGAGAATATACTTTAAGTGCGGTACGGACAGCTGGTGGCGTTAGCCCAACCAGCGGCTGGGGAGTTGTATATAACTATCGACAATCAGATCAATCAGTAATTTCTAGTAATCCTGTTCCGCATGCCGGCGGATGGAACACCCTCGGTATTGCGAAAATCAAAATTGTCAAAGAGGCGAATATAGTTACTGCTACCACTAATCAAATTGGGGCAAGTGCATTAGATCCTACCACTGAAATTATTATAGACTTAGACTCTCACGTCGATCTACAAAAATTTGTAGGAGCAGTTAAAGTCGGTGTTGGGGCATATAGTCAGGGAGGCGCAAGTTTCTCAAATATTAGTGTAGATTTTACTGATAATGCAAATTTTGAAAATATTGGGTGGACAATTGGTTCGACGTTTTTTGTTACACAAATGCCTGCAACAGATTTGGTAGCTACTGTAAGGGAAATCCCCTCAGAACCAGAGACCGACCTTGGATATATGGGTGTCGGAGCTATAGCTATTGAACAATCCATCATTTCTAAAGTTAATAGATTTCCAAAACCAAACTACGAATTTATAGATTCCATCACTTCTGAAAAATTTATATCTAGCAAAAGTCTCTATAAAGAAACGGTAGATTGGAAAACCAGTACTTTCAAATCTTATCTTGATGATGGTGTTGAATTTGTCCCATTGTCTCAAGATAGATTATTAATACAAATACAAGAAACATCTTATAATATGATTTCTGGAATTGATGCCTTTGGCGAATGGCGCGCAAAAGATTATCAATCTACTTTTACAAATCTACTAGAATGGAAGAGCGTATTCAAAGAAATTACATATGATACTAACATATACGACAGATTTGCAAATAGAATAGAACTACAACTTTTAGGTGTTAATTATAAATTTATACAACCCAAAGGATCATCATTGAGTTTTGGAGAGATTTCATCGCAAGAAAAAACTTTAGCAGAACATATTTCTTTGTTTGATTCTGCTTTAGAAAAATATTATGGCAACGAACTTAATATTTCATATTTTGTTGATTATGTAGAAAGAATAACACCAAAAGATAAACAAAATTCTATATACATATTTGATTCTTCCAACTATCCAACATCATCGACAATCAGAAGGTCGATGGAATTCGGTCGGCCGGATAAAACTTATTGGATCAATCATGGAATTTCAAATCCAGATATGGCGAAACCCAAAAATAAACCATTTTTTGAAAATATACAAATAGTAGAATATAATCAATTGAAAGCTACTTGGTTTGAAAGGGCCAAGGATTTGGAGTATGAACAAAATATCCTTTACACTGAAAAATTAGATACGCCTTATGTAAATAAAATTTTCTTCCTTGATTATTCATTGGGCAACGAATTAAACTGGAAACCTTTTATTTCTGATACTCTGGACACCACACCAATAATAGAACAAATGTATTTGCAGACAAATGCAATAGATCCACATAACGCTCCCTTCAAACATTTAATGATGGAAGAAGTATTTAAACAATCATTCAGAGAATTTACTGAAAAATATGAATTTTCGATGGACAATTCTCCCTTTATTACAGATACCGATGAATATTACTACAAATATCGGGATAGTGTTTTTGAAGTGATAACGACTAGAAGGCCATGGATTTCTGGTGGATCTAATGCATACGGACACGATGTTATGGATGTGGCAAAGAAAAATGATATAACACATAACAACAAAGAATTTCTTTTGTCTAGTATTTCAGAAAACAGTTTTGAAGGTGCGGGCCGTTCTGGCAGACATACTACCGAAATATATCACGAAGTTCAATGGGTAAGTGATACCACAACTGATTTATTATTCGAATTCTCAGATGTCAATTGGGATATATCTTTTGGTAGAACATTTGATAAAGAATGGACAGAAAATAAAAAAGAAGATAGTTTTTTTAACTGGATATGGGAAATAAATTCAGACAAAAATAACGGAAGAATACCCGAATGTTTAGAATTTGATAGTGATAGTGGAATTATATCAGGCAAAATGTCTGACACTGATAGATTTTTAAGAAAATATTCATGGGAACCTTGGACTAGATTACAAGGCGATCTCAACGATGATGACGAATTTATATCTTTTGTTGATAGTTTAGATTTTGATTATACAGATTTTGAAATGCCAGATCCGAGAACTTGGAAAGTTTCTGTTACAGGCAGAAATATATCAAGAGGTATTATTCTTTTGGAACATGGATCTAGTGAAGAATTTGAAGTTGGACAGAAAATAACACAAACAAATTCTGGTTCGGCGGATGTTACTGCAATTTTAACAAGAAAATTAGAAACTTTTGAAAAACTTGTAGATAGAGGCTCAGGGAATTTGCTCATAACAGTTACCTCTTATGAATTTGAAAAATTGCAAGGCGGATCTATTCGTGAGACAAGAACAACTACTTTAACTAATTCTACAGTAATTCCTAATTCTACTACTTTACAGAGATCTCTTTTAGTTTTACAAAATGAATTGAATTTCACTACAAACCAGATAGCAAGTTCTGTATTAACCAGTAAGATTGAAAGTTTGCAACAGCAAATAAATGATGACACCGGCAACGGAGTGATATCTATATCTGAAGAATTCGATGAGTTGATAAATGAGAGCGTTTCAAATGATGATGGAATTTCAGCAGGAGTTGATAGTTTTATCACTACCAATGATGGCGCTCTGATAAAAACTGTGGACTTAATGTTTAGGGTTTATAACAATTATACATATGACAGAGATTTATATGTATTTAATACAGATGATATTGATGATTCTGAATTTATTACTAGAAAACAGTGGTATGATTCAAAAAGAAAAGAAAATTTTGCCACATACGATCCTCAATACAATAATAATATTATGGATAAGTCTTTAATTGAAAGAATGAAATTATATGAGAAAAATGAAATATCTTATGAAAGTTATCTGGAAGCTAAGAATAGAATTATTGAAGATAGATTTTACGATTCTCCGGCAATGAAAATAGACTACATAAAATATGTTGATACTGCAATATACATAGATAAGAAGAGTAACCAAGTGATAATTGATAACAATTTTATAAATTCTTTAACGACTCAAGAATTTTTGGATAGATTTGAATTGATCGTTCCCATAGAAAGGATGACATATTTGAATAAGGTTTCTGAGACAATAGACAATAGAGAAGTATTTAAGATAAACTGCAAATATGAAGTAGATGAACAGTCTTTTTATGAACAGATAGATGATATGCAAGTAATTAGAGGATACCCAATATATGCCGCGTGTAACTAGATTAGGAGATATGTGTTCCGGCCATGGGTGTCACCCTCCCAGAGCGAATATCGAAGGTAGTGATGATGTTTTTGTTAATAGTATCTCTGCTCATAGAGAAGGTGATGCTTGGGCAGTTCATCAATGTCCGCCGAAAAGAAGAGCTCCACACGGATCTGTTTTGGCTAAAGGATCTAAAACTGTATATGTAAACGGCAAACCTTTAGGAAGAGTTAATGATCCAATAGCGTGTGGATCTGTTGTGGTGGGCGGGAGTAACAATGTTTTTGCTGGCGATAGTGGGATTAATTTTAGACCAGATGCTTTGGACATTCCATATACATATCAAGATAAGTTAAAAGACACGCCTATGCCTTATGCGAGAAATATACAATCGGTAGATGATTCTGCAAATTCTAATCCTATCAATAATTCGGAACAACACGAAACCAATCCACCGCCAGCATATGAAGAGTTGTCAAGTGGAATGTGTGGCGAATTACCACAACAAAATCCATATGATGTCGCGCAGAAGGCCTTGTCGATGGGAAATAGTGCATGGAAAGAAACAGGTAATAATCCAAATATCACTGCATTGTGGGATGAGATTGGATATAAGGGTTCGCAGTATGCAGATGAAACCGCATGGTGTTCAGTATTTGTCGGAGCAACATTGAAACGAAGTGGAAACAAACATATCAAGTCTGCCATGGCGCGGGCATATGAAAATTATGGTAAGGAAATTCCTTGGAATGATATGAAGGCCGGCGATATTGTTGTCATGTATAGAAATGGGAAATCTTCGGGTTCTGGTCATGTTGGATTTGCAACCGGAAAGTTTACGGCCGATGCGGTGGATATGATAGGTGGTAATCAAGGTAACACATTATCTGTTAGAACATATAAAAGAAACAGTGGTAGTCGTGGCGTTCTAACTATTAGAAGGGCTATTTCTTGTGTAGATGGACAAACGGAGGCTCCAAAAGCAGGACAGGTTAATGACCTACAGTCCACAGGTGTTGGCGGACAAGTAACATAAAGATATGTTCAGTTATAAATACTATATTAGGAGAAAAAAATGGCAATAACATTTCCATTGAAGGCATTAGTACAATCAACCGGAGATGTAATCTTAGGAGAATTTTTAGAATCTGATTATGTTGGTATTTTAGATGGTGGTATTGGTGCTGGAGGCAACGGCGGTTTGGCTTCGACTGCTACAGAGGCAGAAAAACTTGTAGCAATCAAACAACAAATGAGATCAAATTTCTCTTTGGTAAAGTATGATGAATATTCAGTTCTGACAGACTTACAATCTCAAACACCATCGGCGGGGAGATTAGCCCAACACGGTTCTACATTATACTACGCATCGGGAAGTACATGGAATGCCATTGCTTCTGCATTAGTAGTCGATGCTAATGTTACACAAAATATAGAGTTTGGCGGTAGTATTTCCACAACTTATGACGCATCGACAGGGACCACTTTTGCAACTGTAGATATATCAGGCAGTCAAGCAGAAATAGATGCCACACAACTGGGCGCCGGTTTGAATTCTAATGGGACATATACTACTAATAGTTCATCAAATTATTTGTCCACATCGACATCGTTAAAAGAAGCAGATGACGCATTAGACGCAGCAATATTTTCAGAAAGAAATAGAGCCTTGAGTGTCGAAGGGACTATAATATCAGATGTAAACACAATAGATAGTAATCTACAAAATTTTGAATATGGTGGCCACACTACAGCAGAGGTCACTACATCGGGAAAAACAAGTATTGTATACGATCCGGGCACAGGAAAATTTGAACCGAGCGCAAATTTGGGAGTCGGTGGATTTATAAGTTTTACAAAAACAAACGGAACGCAAGATGATATTCCCCTAGTTTCTTGTTACAATGGAAATCAGATTACCAGTGGAAGAGTAGATTTTTTCTTTGCCGACGGAACACAAGATAATATAGACTTAATTATAAATGGCGTATAATTTTTTTTTATAAATAATAAAAACAAAAACTAAAAGAGTTAAATATAGGAGTTCAATAATGCCCTTTTCGAAAACTAGAAATGATATCGTACATATGGATGCTTATCATCGCGACCCAAAAAGAGAATCTTTCAAACCTCTTTTAGCCCAGATGGCAGAAGATCTTTTACATGAAGGATTTGATGATGTAGGCCCTCAAATTACAAAACTCACAATTAGAGACGAAGATTTAACTAAATATATCGATGAGTTTATTTGTTATTATTACGATTCTTCTTTGGACAGGCCTGGCAAGGGTGCTTGCGGCCTTGCACATGGAGTTGAAGGAACGATTACTTTTCCAACCCCGAAAGAGGTCTCCGATTGGATAGCTTCGAGTCCGACCACGGCGGCCATGGGCGCAGCTGCTGTCGGATCGGTAAATACACTTGAAATGCAAGCCACAGCTGCAGAAACCTTTACAAGATTTAGATTGGATGGCATAGACAGTAGCAGAAATAGAAATATTGATGATTATTATAGGTCATCTGATTGGAACACAACTTTAGCATTAAACTCTCCATCTTATTATGAAGACGACTCCGATATGGCCGACCTGCCGGCCTCGCACGATCCGAAACTTGGAACGCCCGGAACTGCAAAGGCAAGAAGAAATCTTTTGTTAGGACCAAACTGCGAATTGTTTCATTATATAAATCCACATCCAGCAATGAGAGGTTCGAGAGTTCAAGACCGCCTCGGCGGCGCTTTGGGGAATGCTTCTGACACGTCACTGGACCAACTCGACGAAAGGGCGAGCATTGGATATTATTGGTCAGACCATCCCACCACTTTTTCAGGCAGCGGTAGTGAGCCATCTTTTTCACAAAAATCTCGTCCTCTAGAATTATTAGATGGCCATTTTCATAAAAAGGATCCACCAGCTGCGCCAGAACCATTAAGTTATTATGAGGCTTTTTGGTTTTACGGGCCAGCTGGTTGGACAGCGGCCGAGGCGGAGGCGCAGCCGCACCTGCCGCAGCTGACTACTGAGGATAACACAATTGTTTTTGAAGCGCCACAACCGACAGCTTTGCAAAGGGGGTTTTTCGGCCTTAATGTTGTATGTCGGGCTGTATATTTGAATGAATTTAAAAAGATAAAAGATTGTATTACCAGCACTGCTCGTGATGTTAAATTTTCTCCAGATGCAACCACAGCAATTAACACACAAGCATATGTGACACAATACCAAGAGAAAGATTTGTTGGATGGATCGAGAGTACATAATTTCTGGATGGCCAATTATAAAGATGAATTTTTCTTTCCAGCAGGCGTTATTCCACCACAACGCTATAAAGGAGAAATTCTTATAGGATTTGATCCTTCTTATGAACATAATGAATTCCAGAGAGATGACGTCTATGAATTTGATTTTGTTGATACGGTCAATGCTGTGGATTTCTCGGAAACTATATCTGTCAAAGTAGATATTGATAATTCCCTAGAAGGATTTACCCAATCAGTTTATGATGCATTTATTTTAAGTGATATGTTTGACGTTAAAGGTGGTAGATATAATGTCAGGATAGATCCAGATAGAATCGGCGTTTTAGAAATAGAATCTAATGATATTGGACATAACTTAACATGTGCAGCTGCTTCATCCGGAGTTCTTAATAGAGTACCAAGAACACTTATAACTTATCCAAATGTATTTACATTTTTTGAACCATCAAATCCAGAAATTTCAGCTAAGGTTGCATCAGCTACTGGGACTCCTAGTATAACACCTCAGGCAATTCCTGTATATTCAAATGGATATGTACATGAAGTGCAAATTAGAGGTATAGATGGAGCGAATACTGACGATAGTTTTACTATAACACTTACTGGTCTACTGGATGAGGATGCATCAGATATTTTACAACCCACAGCTATCAGAGACGTAAGTGTTGACTTTAATACTAAGGTGCAACTAAATGCAGGTCAACTTTCTGAAGCTTTGGCAGATAGACTAAAAGAAGATGATTATGTAAAAGAATATTTGACTGTTACGCCAGGATCTAACTTTATAACTATAAAATACAAAGAAACATCCAGAGCATTTATGAGAAAGGGTTCTGTTGGACTTAATTCTGGCCTTATGGCATTCATTCCAAGTAATGCTGGGGTCGTTGGTGGCAATGCAATCATAACCGGCGCGACTATTGGAACACAAGTAGTTCAGGATGTCACCGCCGCGCAGAACGGATTTATAAAAGCGGATCTTCCAGTTCAGGCTCAGTTTGTCGCATCTGTTGTGTACACTGCATCCGAAAATTTAAATTTGACTGCTTTTGGCGATGTCTCTGGATACACCGAACCTGCTTCAAGTAGTTCGGGGATTGGCGCTGGAGACCCGATAGAATTCGAATTGGATTCTACTCAATCGGGATTGATTTCTGGAATAGAAAAAGTGAGATTGTCATTTCCACTAGCTCGAGACATGGGAACATTTTCAAAACCAGTGAGTGAAGGCATATCTGGATTTGGAATGGATGCACACTCCAAAGATGGGTTGCTTAGTACTTCTGGTTCTTATACTTCTGTCACAGCATCCTCGACATCGAGTGGTGGCGGTTCTGGTGGTAGCAGCGGTGGGGCGATAGCTATAAGCAATGCAAGCCAAATGAGTAGTTACCCTCTTAGTTATTATCAGAACGTTCTGCAACCAGTAGAAACGGGTGATGATTATATCGGTACTAATAGACCTCGACCAAAAGGTCCAGAAGTTTCGTTTCATTCCGCAGTTATGAATGACCACCCTAATAGAGAATATGGCAATCCTTATGAACAAATGACAAAGGTCACAGAATTTGCTAGATATACACATGAAATTGATGTCAAGGAATTTGAATATATCAACGATCATAGTATGGGCCCTCTCGTTTTCGAAACCAAAAAAGAACATCCGCTTTCTGGATTGGATGGCGAACAGGGTTGGAGAATAAGACTTGACGTATCGCGCGGCAAAGAAGTCTTAGAGTCATCTCCATTTATAAATGAAGTTTCTCTGCAAGTGAAAACTGATATGGATGCAAGTAGTGCTTTTGAATATTTGAGAGTACATATTGCAACAGAACACCAATTAAAGGGAAACGGTAAAGTTGCTCTGCCACAGGGGCGCGATGGTGTTAAACAAGGCGTTCTCAGAGAACCTGGCCATCTTGGCGCATTGAGACCACAATATAAAGGTTATAAAGAAAGTGCGTCACATCTGGTACAAGCATATACAGATAGACGTAAGTTAGCAACAACATTAGAAACTGGATTTTTATACTCCGCTGGTGTTGTCGGACTTAAACACAGCGACAAAAGTTATACTGCTAGTACAAGTTTAGCTCCAATATTCAATTCTCAAACACCGGATGCCACTGGCACTGATGCAGGCATTATGGTTCCGCCGCAAGGAACTCTTGGTCTTGCGAAGGTTTCATTAGATAATGGTGTATTATCTGATGATGAGTTTAGATTTGAAGAAATGAATTTGGTTGGCGCCTCAGATGAACTATTACATGATACACCTTATAATAGTGGTGATCTGAGACTTACTAAAGGTTTCTTTAGAAGAACTGGTAAATCACATCCTGATATTGCGCCTGGATATCCATTAACATATTCATACACTTTAGCAAATCATGGTATGGTATTTCATATAGCAGATCATGCTTCAGTGGATCAATCAGACGATCATGCATTTTTCTGCGTACAAAGACATGTCAACTCAGCTGAACTTGCTACTGGACCTCTAGCGGGTCGACCTGCTGGCAGACCAGATTATGTATCTGATCAACAACCGTTGCATTGTGTTTATATGTCATCTGAGTCGGCAGTTCTATTTTCTGATTTTGACCCATACTTCAGCACTAGAGAAGTCAATAGACAATACTCGACTGCTGCTGCGGGAGTATTTGATTTAGAAGGAAATTATGTCGATAGGTTTATGATAGATGATTTGCCCGCTTTTGAACTCAAAATGTTAGACATGGAAACTCAGGGTAGATTTAGAAGATTTATTGTGAGAGAAAAAGATGTTCTAAAACCTTGGGAACGACATGTTTTTGCTGGAATAAATGAAACAGACTCATTTGCGGTACTCAATCCACTTGAACAACTTTCTCTCAATGATGAAGGACAACTTGTAATTCAATTTCCAAATAGATTGGGTTCACAAAGGTTCTTCTACACTGGCAAAGAACTCGATCTAATTGCTTTCTGTTCTGCTGGTGCTGTAGGAATGGATACTTTGATAACAAGTGATAGATATGGTAATGCTGCAACCGGCGACAAAAGAAGAGTTTATAAGGGCATGATGAGTTCTTATGAATACGGTAAAGGTATGCGTATCCTTATGTTGACAGCAGGAGTAGATGTTGGCATTCTAGGAAGTGATACGGATGCCCAATACGAAGACCTGATGTTGGCTCCATATGGAACCGCTACCTCTTAATATCTGAAAATTATGATGGAGTCTGGTATTAACCTAAATGGGGGATATATCAGACTCCTAAATAGTATTAAAAGAGGTTTGAATGGCTGACAAGACCCCAATTAGAGTCGTAGTTGATGGTTCTGGAAATACAACCGGATTAAGTGAATTTCAATCCGGCGAAACTTTAGGATTATCTCATGGTGGTACAGGAGCGACCACGGCCTCAGCTGCTAGGACCAGTTTGGGACTTCATGCCGTTGCGTCCTCTGGGAGTTATACGGATTTACTCAATAAACCCACTACAGACGATATTTCAGAAGGTACTACAAACCTTTATTACACTAACGCAAGGGTTGCAGCATACCTAAATTCGAATAGTTATGTAGTACAATCTTATGTCGATACTGCTTTATCAAATATTTTAGATGGTGCGCCAGGCGTATTAGATACATTAAATGAACTTGCGGCTGCAATAGGCGATGACGCAAACTTTGCAACCACTATTCAGACACAAATCGCTCAAGTTCAAACAAATTTAGATGCAAATTTTGGATCAAAAACGACAGATGATCTTGCAGAAGGCATATCTAATCTCTATTATACTGATGCTAGAGTTAGATCGCACATTCAAGGCGCTACTCTTGCAATGGGTAGTAATGATATCACCACGACAGGCAAAGTATTATTTGCCAACATGTATCAGAATGAAATAAATTTACCAAATGCGAATAACCAACATGGTATGTTCGCCCATGTCCATAACACAGGAAAAGGTTATTTTGCTCACGGTGGGTATTGGAGAAAATTATTAGACGAAAGTTCTTCAAATACATCTGATTTATCAGAAGGCTCAAATTTATACTTTACAAACGAAAGAGTTGATGATAGAGTTTCGACTTTAATTGTAGGTGGACTAAATCTAACATCGACATATAATGACGCTTCAGGCACACTAACTTTAGATGTTGATAATTCTGGTGGGTTTGACTTAGCCTCCAATAGTACAAGCGATTTACAAGAAGGATCAAATCTATATTATACAGATTCGAGGGTTTTGACATATGTAACAACGCTTAATTATATAACACAGAGTTATGTAGACAATGCAATCAATCCTGTTTCGGCACAGTTTAGCGGTATTTTGTCAGATTTAGACGATGAAATATTTGACAGAGAAACTGCTGATACTGAAATAAACACAACAATATCAAATCTCACAACGACTGACATTGCAGAAGGCACAAACCTTTATTATACAAACACACGGGCCCGTGGATCAATTTCTGTTACCGGAGATTTAACATACAATTCAACAACTGGTGTAATATCTACACAAGGATTGGCCTCATCTACTACAGATGATTTATCTGAAGGTTCAACAAACCTTTACTATACGCAAGCTAGATTCGATTCTGCATTTACTGCAAAATCTACAACAAATCTTTCAGAAGGTTCAAACCTATACTTTACAAACG
>CERM01039310.1_pt1 | contig 13676 bp, 16 predicted proteins | sample 530791 | NCBI WGS metagenome assembly CERM01 (sample SAMEA2620970, study PRJEB7988) | marine metagenome | biome: marine biome (ENVO:00000447); feature: surface water layer (ENVO:00002042); material: "saline water (ENVO:00002010), including plankton (ENVO:xxxxxxxx)" | depth 5 m | reverse complement strand
AACAGCGCGCAAAATAAAAAGTAGCAGGACTGGTCGAAAAGCCTTATCCCAACATCTATCAAGCAACAAACAGGAGCGTTAACAAGTTATGCTGGTTCCTATTATAGAATTGGCAAGCAGCGAAACCCAGCCACCGGCGCATATTGCCGCTTTGGCTCTGGGCCATATCAGCGGATGCGCCGTTCAGTTTTTTCAACCCGAAAATAGTTGGGGATTTGCACGTTTTGCAAAAGGCCAACGTAAATATTTTTTTATTGAGCTGCCCCAGCGAAGTGATCGCAGCAAATTTCTTCCGCTATTAAAGGGTACAGAGCAGGATGATCAATTTTTCACGCTGGATGCAAACCACACCTATATTAGCTTTCGCCTATACGAAGATCTGCATGCGGTTGAGTTTTATGGCTGGCATCGTCCAGCGGCCAAACAGCGCCTGGCTTCAGCCGTAGAAAGCGCTTTAAAACCACATCTTGCCAAGCATGAGCTGAATAAAATGGCAGTTTTAATTGAGGTCCTAAAAAGCTTGACCAAAGCCGCCAAACCTTAAAGCCACCCCCCGTCTTCCGAGGGCGGCGTTTTTGACGCAGAGCCTCGCTGCGCAACTTGACCAATCTGCTAGAACGTGCTGAATGCGAACAGCAATAAAGGATCACTGCAGATGCTAAGGTCACTTTACAATTGGACGATGGGTTTAGCAAAACATCCAAAAGCCGTTTTGGTTTTGGCGTTTATCTCTTTTATTGAAAGCTCGGTTTTTCCAATCCCTCCCGATGTGATTTTGATCCCGATGATTATTGCGGCGCCCAAGCGGGCATTCTTTCTAGCCGCGGTCACGATGGTAAGCTCTGTGGCAGGAGGTTTGTTTGGGTATATGCTTGGGGCATTTGCTTTTGAACAAATCGCCCAGCCAATCTTGTTGTCTATGGGCAAGGCAGACGCAATCGCCGCCTATGCCGAGCGTTTCAATGATGCGGGGTTTTGGGCCGTTTTGGGCGCTGGCGTCACACCTTTTCCGTTCAAAGTTATAACAATCATGTCAGGCGCCAGCGCAATGCCCTTGGGGCTGTTTATTAGCACGGCCATTCTGGCCCGGACTCTTCGTTTTTTTACCGTTGCGCTGCTGTTGCGCGTCTATGGAGAGCCCATACGCGATTTCATTGAACGGTATTTGGGCTGGACATTTCTGGCGTTTCTAGGCCTTTTGGTTCTGGGATTTTGGGGAACAAAATGGATGTAACGGCAAGCCGCTTGGCGTTTTTGGCCGGCGCCGGATCATTGGTCATTTTACTGGCCGCCTTTGGGTTTCAACATATTGGCGAGCTTGCCCCCTGCAAGTTGTGCCTCTGGCAAAGGTATCCGCATGGTGTGGCAATCTTTTTAGCGGTGATATTTTCGCGCGCAAAACACCGCTTACTGCTTTGGCTTGGCGGCTTTGCATCGCTGAGCACAGCAGCAATTGCCGCCTATCATAGCGGTGTTGAGCAAAAATGGTGGCCAGGACCAGATACCTGCACGTCGGGCTCTATTGACGGGCTCAGCACAGAGCAGCTTTTGGCGCAAATTATGGCCGCGCCAATCATCCGTTGCGACGAAATTGCCTGGAGCTTTTTAAGCTTATCGATGGCCAGCTGGAACCTAATTGCATCGCTGCTTTTAGCCGCTCTTTGGTTCTATGCATGGCGCATTTGGCCCAGGACAGACATTTCAGCTTCGTTGCGATCATAAGTAGCTGCTACGTTGCAGTTTATACTTAGCCATTTTCTCATTCAACGTGCGCCGCGGCAGGCTTAGCTCTTCCATAACTTTTGAAACCGAGCCTCTATGCCGCCGCATCGTGTTGTCGATCAGCATTTTTTCAAACGCCTCAACATATTCTTTCAACGGCTTTCCCTCAGTGGTCACCACGCTCGAAGCATCCTCATTTTCATCTAGCAAAAGCGCCGAAATATTCCCCTCGCCAGAGCGCCATTGCAAAACGGCCTGCTCTGCAACATTGATCAATTGACGGACATTTCCTGGCCAAGGCGCTTGTAAAATCTGCGCCGCTTCCTGAGGCTTCAAACCGCGAATTTCGCTGCCATATTCATCGGCGAAATCACAACAAAATTGGTTAAACATCAACAAGATATCATCCCCGCGCTGTCGCAGGGGCGGCAAGGTCATTTGCAGCGCATCAAATCTGTAAAATAGGTCTTTTCGCAAACAATCCTGAAGGCTCTGCCCCACGGTTTGCAGATTGCTAATCGCGATAATCTTAACATCAGCTGGATCACCTTGTTTGTTAAGAAAGTTCAACAATTGGGATTGGGCCGCTGCGCCCAAAACGTGAAAATCTTCCAAAATCAAGCTGCCACCCCGCGCCAATTCGACCGCTGGCAAGAAATCATCCTCGGGCAAGATCGGCCCAAAAAGGCGCCGCGCAAGGCTGGCCTCATCAAAAGCGCTGCAGGACATCAAAATACACGCTTTCCCAGCCCTGTTGCCAACCGCGTGCAACGCATGCGCGACAAGCGTTTTACCCGTTCCGGTTTCGCCCAAAATCAAAACAGGCCCATCCGACAGACCAAAATCTAAAATATCTTCACGCAGCTTGTTCATCGGCTTTGATTTACCGATGAGTTTCTTTGATAATTGCGTGGTATCCGAAAGCTCGCGGCGCAATTGACGATTGTCGAGGGTCACGCGACGGCTTGCACTGGCTTTTTTCGCCAATGCGCTTAATCTTTGGGGGTCAAACGGTTTTTCTAAAAAATCAAACGCTCCCAACCGCATGGCCTCAACTGCCATCGGAACATCGCCATGCCCGGTGATCATAATCACCGGCAGGCTGCTATCTTGGGCCAACAGTTTTTTTAAAAACTGCATGCCGTCAATCTCTGGCATTTTTAAGTCTGTGATTACGATTCCGGGGTAATTGGCATCAATCTGCTTTAATGCATCGCGCGCGCTCGCATAGATCTGCGCGTCATATCCCGCCAAAGCAAGCCATTGCCCGATCGATTCGCGCATATCAACTTCGTCATCCACAATCGCGATTTTCATTGCCTGTCCCATAGTATCACTCTGCCGCTTCAGCGCCGGAAATATCAACCGTATTTTTAGTGAAGGCGGGCAAAGTGATTTCAAACACAGCCCCGCCCGCAGCGGCGTTTCGCGCGGTCAGCCTACCATCCAACTCGGCCAGTATCCCAGATGAGATCGCCAAGCCCAATCCAACCCCATCACCGGCAGGCTTTGTTGTGTGAAACGGCTCAAATAACGTGTCAAGATCGCTTAGGCCGATCCCATTATCCCGTACGCTCAGAACAATATCGTCACTGCTGTTAATAGACACTACGATTTCAGGATTTTCTGACGCTTTCACCGCGTCGATCGCGTTGCGCAAAAGATTGATCAACACCTGTTCGATGCGCAATCGATCCGCCATCACAACCGCGCTTTCTTTTGGCAATATCTTGGCAAGCGCAACTTTAGAATGGCTCAGCTGAGGCTCCATGATGGCCAAGGCAGAGCCCAAAGCCTCAACCATATCCACCGGCTGCAGCTTTTCACCGCCTTTGCGCGCATAACTTTTAAGTTGTTTTGTGATTGCCCCCATGCGTTCGATCAAACCGTCAATACGGCCAAGCGCCGCCAAGGCTTCCTCCGGCCGCTTGCGCTTCAATAAAAGCGAGGCTCCGGCCAGATATGTTTTCATAGCGGCAAGCGGTTGATTTAGCTCATGGCTCACAGCAGCCGACATTTCCCCCAAAGCCGCAAGCTTTGAATGCTGGGCCAAGGATTGTTCGGCCACCGCCAGCGTTTCCTGAATTTTTTTGCGTTCCAACACTTCCCAATGCAATTGCTGGTTTAACAGCTTTAGCTCATCAGATTCTTTTTGAAACGATATTAAGCGGCCGGCCATACGCCGATTGATTAGATAAAATAAGGTCGCAAAAAATAACGCAAAACTCATCGTTTCTAGTGCCAGCCAGCCATTCACTTTTTCGCGCACTCCAGAATAGGCAGTAAAGGAGATGACGCGCCAATCTTGAAAAGGGATCTTACTCTCCATGCGCAGAACCGCCGCGCCTTGCAGATAGGTATCTGCCGCCACGCTGGTCCAATCACTGGTGACGCGCATCGCCCGCTCAATCGCGTTTTTTGGTGGCTCGCGCATCAAAGCGGCGGCGATATTGATCCCGCGCCAACGCGGCTCGGTCGCGAGCAAAATCTGCCCTTGCGCATCAGCAACCAATACGGTGTCGGAAATACCCCGCCAAGCTTGTTCAAATTTTTGTAAGTCCACTTCTACCGCGATAACACCAATCGGCTGATCATAAGACAGTATTCGCCGCGCGTAAAAAAACCGCGTCTGGCCCGATGGCGCTTGCACAAGGGTAAACCCAGTTTGAGGAGAACTCATCGCGGCGGTAAAATAGCTTTGCGCCTGATGCGACAAGCCGATGACCTCGCCATGCGTAGAGGCCACAACCCGGCCTTGCAAATCGGCCAAGATCAGCGAGACGGCGCCAATTTCCTCGACAAAACCAGAAAACCGCGCCGTGATATCGGAAAAATCAGAGGCGCGTAACGCCCAGATCACCTCGGGATCCTGCGCCAGAATTTGCGGCACAATCGAAGCGCGCTGCAATTCGCTAATAACGTTGCTGCCATAAAGCGCCAAGCGAAGTTCAGCCTGGTTGCGCATCGACAACGTAAAGCGGTCTGTCAACACCCGGTTGGTCAGCCATAACGTTGCCGCCGCAAAGGCCAATAAGGCCAACACCACAAGCCGAACTTGCCAGCTTGGTCGGCGCGCACGGGTTGTGGCGGTTCTTGAAGATGTTAAAGAATCAGTTAGAAATTGCGCCATCCTGCCTGCAATTTAAACTAAATTCTTCGCTCTGTCAGGCGCTTGCAAGCTGATTAAGACATCCTTGAAACATAGCCTGCCCATCGATGCCACCATGCGCCGGCTCAACCGCGCGCTCTGGATGCGGCATCAACCCCAGAATCCGTTTGTTTTCAGATAGAACGCCGGCAATATCATCCACCGAACCATTGGGGTTACTTTGATAGGTGAAGGCGATCCGATCCTGATCCTGCAGCCGCTTTACGCCCTCTGCATCAAGCCTGTAATTGCCATCATGATGCGCAATCGGCAAAGAAATCACCTGATCTTGCTGATAACCTGAGGTGAAGCTGCTGGCCGTTGATTGGACCTTAAGATCCACGTCTTTACACAGAAACTTCAAGTTCGAGTTGCGGATAAGCGCGCCCGGCAACAGGCCGGTTTCTGCAAGCACTTGAAACCCATTACACACGCCCAAAACAAAGCCACCGCGCTGCGCATGCGCGATCACTGATTGGCAAATAGGTGATTTTGCCGCGATCGCGCCACAGCGAAGATAATCGCCAAAAGAAAAGCCGCCCGGGATCGCAACCAGGTCAATCCGCTCTGGCAATCTGGCCTCTTTATGCCAGACCATCGCGACCTCAAAGCCTGCGGCCCGCAATGCAACGGCCATATCACGATCGCAATTGGAACCAGGAAAAACGACAACCGCCGCTTTCATAGTAGAATCTCGACGGTGTAGCTTTCGATCACCGTATTGGCCAAAAGCTTCTCGCACATTTCGGTCACAGCGCTTTTTGCAGCAGCTTCCTCCATATCAGCAAGCTCAAGATCGATCACTTTGCCCTGCCGCACTTGCTCTACCCCGTTAAACCCCAATGCCCCTAAAGCGTGCTGAACCGCATCGCCCTGTGGATCAAGAACGCCGGATTTTAGCATCACAAGTACTCTGGCTTTCATCGTTTTTTCTTTCTTTCATCACCCTTAAAAAGGCGCCTAGTTGATTAAGGTTGGTTTGGTAATATTGGTTGCGTTTTTCGGCAGAACACCGAGCCTGCGTGCAACCTCTGTATACGCATCGGTTAGGCTGCCCAAATCGCGGCGAAACACGTCTTTATCAAGTTTTTGACCGGTTTCAAAATCCCATAAACGGCAACTGTCCGGGCTAATTTCATCCGCAATCACCAACCGTTGAAAATCGCCATCATAGACGCGGCCAATCTCGATTTTAAAATCTGCCAAACGGATCCCGGCCCCCAGCATAATCCCCGAAATAAAGTCATTCACCCGCAGCGCCAACGATAAAATATCATCCATATCCTGTTGCGTGGCCCACCCAAAAGCTGCGATATGCTCTTCTGTGACCAGAGGGTCGCCCAGCGCATCATCTTTATAGCAATATTCAACAATCGGGCGCGGCAAGCGCGAGCCTTCTTCCAGCCCCAAACGCTTGCAAATACTGCCCGCAGCAAAATTGCGGACAATCACCTCGAGCGGGATTATTTCGCAATTGCGCACCAATTGCTCGCGCATGTTCAAACGCTTGATAAAATGGGTTGGCACCCCAATCTCGTTCAGCCCAGCCATGAAAAACTCTGACAAGCGGTTGTTCAGAACACCTTTGCCGTCGATCACATCTTTCTTTTCTGCATTATAAGCCGTCGCATCATCCTTAAAATACTGAACTAAAGTGCCCGGCTCGGGGCCCTCATAAAGAATTTTCGCTTTGCCTTCATAGATCTTCACACGGCGCGCCATCGGCTCTCTTTCATAAGGAATCTGTCTTCAGGGTTGAACTTCCCTTAAATCATGCAGCCAAGAGCCGCAAGCGTCGCGCAGTCTGCATCAGCTTTTGATATGGTTATTTACTCAAGATAGGCCGATTTTTTCATGTTTATCATGAAAATTATGGCCTTGTAGGCAAAGCGCCCGGATGACATCGGTCTTTGATACACCTGTCAAGCATTGGCCCTAAAAATGAACACTCCCCTTGAAAAAATGTTATCCGAACGGCCCTGGATTTTGGCGGATGGCGCAACCGGTACAAATCTCTTCAATATGGGGCTTCTGTCCGGAGATGCCCCAGAATTATGGAATGAACAACATCCTGAGCGTATCAGAGAACTCTATCAAATGGCCGTTGACGCCGGCAGCGATCTGTTTCTGACCAACAGCTTCGGAGGCAACGCATCCCGTCTTAAATTACACGACCAAGCTCATCGCGCGTTTCACCTTTCAAAAATTTCAGCAGAGATTGGACGCGATGTTGCAGACAAAACAGAGCGAGACATTATTGTTGCAGGGTCTGTTGGCCCAACGGGTGATATCATGCAACCCGTGGGACCACTTAGCCATTCTGATGCCGTAGAAATTTTCCACGAACAAGCCGAGGGATTGAAAGAAGGGGGTGCCGATGTATTGTGGCTGGAAACGATCTCAGCGCCGGAAGAATATCGTGCCGCGGCTGAGGCCTTTGCACGCGCTGACATGGCGTGGTGCGGCACAATGAGCTTTGACACTGCGGGGCGCACGATGATGGGCGTCACCTCATCGGCTTTCGTTGAGCTTGCCAGTGGCTTGCCCAACCCTCCGCTTGGATTTGGGGCAAATTGCGGCACGGGCGCGGCGGATCTTTTACGTACGCTGCAAGGCTTGGCAGCGCATACGCCCGCACAAGCATTGATCGCCAAAGGCAATGCCGGAATTCCAAAATATGTCGACGGTCATATTCACTATGACGGAACCCCAGAACTTATGGCCGATTATGCTGTGATGGCGCGTGACAGCGGGGCGACAATAATCGGCGGGTGCTGCGGCACCATGTCAGACCATCTCTCGGCGATGCGCAAAGCGCTTGAAACGCGGCCCAGCGCAGACAAGCCAAGCCATCAAGACATCACAAAGGCTTTGGGGGCGTTTTCTTCTGAGACGGATGGCACAGAACCCGGCGGCGCTCCACCGACACGGGTGCGGCGCGGGCGGCGTAAATAAACACCCCGCACCGCCACCCCAGAAGCCTTTAAAATTGGCAGCAAAGCTGCCGCTATAAACGGTTATTAACGCCGCATTTTGAAAACCATGGTTTGGTATTGGCGCAGGTCACCTGCGTGGCACCCCCATGAAAGCGCAATAAAAATCAGTTTTGACGCACCAACCTGAAGCCCTTTTAAAAGCCAGCTGTTCTTGCCGAACCGCTAGGTATTTTCAAGCCAACAGACATGCGCAGACGCATAGGAAAGGCGTGGTTCATAAAAAATATGCAAAATTTGGGCATCGCTATTTGAATTATCCTTCGCTAAGTCGGCTTTACGACGCTTGGTGTCGTAAACCGGAAAGTCTAAAACGCAGGTTTTCGCAAAAGGTGACAAAAAAGAGCAGCCGACTGCTTGGATCATGTAACGAAGGATGTTGCGAATGACCGATCAAGAAGATGAAATTATCCTCTCAGAATTGGATGATGAAGAACTCGTTCAACAGATGTTTGACGACCTGTATGATGGGTTGAAAGAGGAAATTGAAGAGGCTGTGCATATCCTGCTTGAGCGCAAGTGGGAGCCATATCGCGTTCTGACAGAAGCCTTGGTGGGCGGGATGACAATCGTTGGGCAAGATTTCCGCGATGGCATCTTATTTGTGCCCGAAGTGCTCTTGGCGGCAAACGCGATGAAGGGCGGTATGAGCATCTTAAAACCTTTGCTGGCGGAAACCGGTGCCCCGCGCGTTGGCAAAATGGTCATTGGCACCGTCAAAGGCGATATCCATGACATTGGAAAAAACCTTGTATCGATGATGATGGAAGGGGCCGGATTTGAAGTTGTAGATCTTGGGATCAACAATCCTGTTGAAAACTACTTAGAGGCGCTCGACACCGAACAGCCAGATATTCTGGGTATGTCAGCATTGTTAACCACCACAATGCCCTACATGAAAGTGGTGATCGACACTTTAATCGAACAGGGCCGGCGCGACGATTACGTTGTGCTAGTGGGCGGTGCCCCCTTAAACGAAGAGTTTGGCCGCGCGATTGGCGCAGATGCCTATTGTAGAGATGCCGCGGTTGCCGTGGAAACTGCGAAAGAGTTCATGGCCCGCAAGCATAACCGATTGGCCGGTTAACCTTATACCTTAACGTGCCGCGAAACGCGGCACGCGTGTTTGACGAAGCGGAACCAAAAGCGAGCTCGGCGTGGAAAAAGCTATGGAAACGCCCAATGACCAAGACTTGGCCTTGCATGGAATGAACGCCAAGCAAGGCGGAAAAATCCTGCTTTTGGCCTGCGGGGCGTTGGCCCGCGAAATCTTGGATATTCTGACAATCAACAACTGGCTGCATATTGATCTGCAATGCCTGCCCGCAATCTTTCACAACCATCCTGAAAAGATAACGCCTGCCATAGAAGCCGCGATTGGCAAGTATAAACAAGGCTATGAAAAAATCTTTGTGGTCTATGCAGATTGCGGCACCGGGGGCGCTTTGCAGCGCTTATGCGCCGCGCAGGGCGTTGAGATGCTGGAAGGCCCACATTGCTATTCGTTTTTCGAGGGCAATCGTCAGTTTGCCCAGCGCGATGAATTTACAGCGTTTTATTTGACTGATTTTTTGGTGCGCCAATTCGATGCCTTCATCTGGAAGCCGCTCGGACTTGAGCAGCACCCCGAATTGTTAACGACTTATTTTGGAAATTATACAACTTTGGTCTACCAAGCACAGACCGATGATGCCCAATTAACCCAGCTTGCTCACGCCCATGCCCAACGCATGGGCCTGGCCTTTGAGCGCCGCTTTACCGGCTATGGTGACTTGCAAACGGGTTTACAAGCTCAAGCTTGACGCGCCTGCCCGGCCACCAAACGAATGCGGTCTATCATTGCTCTTACCCCGTTTGAGCGCTGCGAAGACAAATGCTCATCCAAGCCCAGCCGCGCCAATTGACCCGCAGCGTCGATGGCCATCACCTCTTCTAAACTGAGATGATTGTACAAACGCCGCAGGACCGCAATAAGCCCGCGTACAATCACAGCATCACTATCGCCCTCAAAAGAAAAAAGGTTGCCTTCGATTTTTGGATGAAGCCAAACTTGGCTGGCGCATCCATCAACTTTTGTGGCCGGTACTTTTAAAGCATCATTCAGGGGGGGCATGGCTTTTCCCTGTTCGATCACATATCGGTAGCGATCTTCCCAATCTTCTAAAAACTCGAAATCCTCAACAATTTCCTCAAAGGACGGGTTCGCCATAAAAAGTCCAATTCTCTATTTTCACACCACAAGCACGCGCTGAGGAGGTACAAAATCAACCAGCCAAGAACAACGCGGCACGACGCCTCAGGACAGCACCGGAATGGTCTTCACCATACTGCCATCCGCCACCAATGCAATTTTGCCCTGACAGAGCTTCAGCGCCTCATCGCCAAACACATCTAACCGCCACCCTTTAAGAGAGGCGACATCGCGCCGCCCCATCGCCAGCGCATCCAGTTCAGAGGTGGCCGCGATCAGTTTGGCCGCCACACCGATATTTTCGGCTTTCGCCTTTAACAAAACCCTCAGCAAATCCGCCAGCGCGGGATTGGTTTGTGCCTGCGTATCCTGCGCGGGCGCAGCCGGCAGGTCTTCTTTTGGCAAGGCCAAAGCCGCATTGATTGCCTTCAATATGCCCGAAGCAATATCGCCTTTACGCGCCTCTCTCAGCAATAAGCGCGCGCGGCCCAACTCTTCCATAGATGTTGGCTTGGTCGAGGCCAATTCGATCAGGGCATCATCTTTAAACACCCTGCTGCGGGGCACATTGCGCGTTTGCGCGTAATCTTCACGGAAATCGGCAAGGGCTTGCACCACGGCAATCACTCGCGGTGAGCTGGTGCGGGTTTTCACCCGCCGCCAAGCCTCTGAGGGGCGCACACGATACGTTTCTGGATTGGTCAGAATTTGTAATTCTTCTTCGACCCATGGGCCACGTCCGGTTTTTTCGATTTTTGCGCGCAAAAACTCGTAAACCTGCCTCAAATGGGTGACATCGGCCAGCGCATAGCTTTTTTGGGCTTCGGTTAAGGGGCGGCGTGACCAATCTGTAAAACGAGAGCTCTTATCAATCGAATTTTTGGTGATTTTGCGAACCAAGGTTTCATATCCAACCTGTTCGCCAAACCCACAGACCATCGCGGCTACTTGCGTGTCAAAAAGCGGTTTTGGCAAGACGCCCGCATCAACGCAAAAAATTTCTAGATCCTGGCGTGCCGCATGAAACACTTTAACAACCGTTTCATCTTCAAACAAAGCATACAGCGCATCAAGCTTTAGCCCATGCGCCAAAGGGTCCACCAAGACGGCGTGATCATCCCCTTTGCCAGGCACCGCCAATTGGATCAAGCAGAGCTTGGAATAATAGGTGCGCTCTCGCAAAAATTCGGTATCTATTGTGACGTAGTCAAAGGCTTTAGCCGCTTCGCAAAACGCTATCAATTCATCGGTTTTGGTAATTGTTTTCATCTGTTAATAATCTTATTTTCTGCTCTGCCCCGCGCAACCTAGACCAGTCTGGGCAGAATAGAAAGGCTGCTTAGCCAGTGATAAAAACGGGCCTTAAATCATCGCGCGCAAACCGAGCCAACACCGCAGGGTAAAGCTTATGCTCAAGCCTTAGAACGCGCTGCGATAGGCTTTCCGGCGTATCAGCCGGTTGTATTGATAATTTTGCCTGCCCTAAAATAGGGCCATCATCTAAATCAGCAGTCACTTGATGCACGCTGCATCCCGCCTCAGCATCTCCGGCCTTAATGGCACGCGCATGCGTATGAAGCCCCTTATATTTGGGGAGCAAAGACGGATGGATGTTCAAGATTTTTCCAGCCCATGCAGCCACGAAATCGGCAGATAAGATGCGCATGAAGCCAGCCAAACAAATAATATCTGGTTGATATGGTGCCAAAAGATCACTGATTTTCGCTTCAAACGCGGCGCGATCTTGCCCGAAGGGTTTATGATCAACCGCGCCAGTCGCCACACCGCGCTGCGCCGCGCGCGCTAAACCTGCGGCATTTGGATCGTTTGAGACCACCAAAACGGGGGACGCGGCCTGGGTCCCCTGCATGCTGTCGAGCAGTTGCAGCATGTTTGAGCCGCCGCCCGATATAAAAATTGCAACTTTCTTTTTGCTCACAAAAGCGTGCCTTGATACTGCACACCGGGGTGATCAGTCACCCGGCCAAGTTCAATAACGCCTTCTCCCATTTCGCTTAGCAGAGCGATGATTTGAGCTTGCGCCTCTGGCGCCACCACCAAAACCATTCCAATACCGCAGTTGAAAGTTTTTAACATTTCCGCTTGCGACAGGCCACCTTGCTGTGCCAGCCACTGGAACAACTCTGGCAAGGCCAAGTTCTCGAGATTGATCAAAACCCCTTGCTGCGGGTTCAACACGCGGGGAATATTTTCTGAAAGACCACCGCCGGTGATATGCGCCAAACCATGCAAGCCCCCCTGCGCCATAGCCGCAAGCACCTGCTTTACGTAAAGCCGCGTTGGTTTCAGCAAAGCTTCCCCTAAAGTTCCCGATCCAAAAGGACTTGGCGCATCCCAAGCCAAGCCAGACAGCTCGACCAATTTGCGCACCAAAGAATACCCGTTCGAATGAACGCCGCTGGACATCAATCCAAGCAGCACATCCCCTTCGGCGACATTGGCCGGCAAAGAGCTGCCGCGTTCTAACGCGCCGACAGAAAACCCAGCCAGATCAAAATCATTCTCTTGATACATCCCCGGCATTTCGGCAGTTTCACCGCCGATTAATGCACAGCCTGATTGTGCGCAGCCATCTGCAATTCCAGACACCACCCGCGCCGCCTCGGTAACATCAAGTTTTCCAGTTGCAAAGTAATCCAAGAAGAATAAAGGCTCAGCGCCTTGGCAGACCAAGTCGTTCACGCACATCGCAACCAAATCAACACCAATCGTTTCAAGCTGCCCTGTCTCTATCGCAATGCGAAGCTTGGTGCCCACGCCATCCGTGGCTGCCACCAAAACCGGATCTTTATACCCCGCAGCTTTGAGATCAAACAATCCGCCAAAGCCGCCGAGGCCCGACATCACACCGGGGCGCATCGTGCGCTTTGCCAAAGGCTTGATTTTATCTACCAAGGCATTTCCTGCGTCAATATCCACGCCAGCATCGGCATAAGTGATTTCCTTAGCGGCTTTGCTCATTTTCGCGCTCTCCTAAATTTACCGGCGGGTTAACCGATAAATATCGCAACCGCAATCTCAAACCCTTGACCTTCATTCTCCATATGATAGCACGGCGGTCAGGTGGGGCCTGTAGCTCAACTGGTTAGAGCAGAGCGCTCATAACGCTTTGGTTGGGGGTTCGAGTCCCTCCGGGCCTACCAAATCATAAATTTTGCGTTTATTTATATATACTTAAACGCAAAATTTCCCATGAAAAACCGACTCGGAACACCGATCAGTCTGGATCGTTAAGAGCGCGCACCCCCTGAAAAGCCAATAATCGCATCTCGACTCTCTTAAATTATATCTCAGCGATATGCGGTTGCGTGTGAGACGTCACTGACCTTTATTAGTGTTGCGACCTTCCTGCTTGTGCCCTGCGTTTCGCCATGGCCTTACTTAGGATGCGTGTCCTGCGCTTTGACTAAAGGCTATGATTTTTCCCTTACGCCCCCGATAACCTGCGAAATGCACCGTTACGCCCGAACGGCGGACTGGCGTTTTTAATCGGCAAAGCCCGTGAACAAAAAGAGGGGTATCCGCAAATACCAATCGCATGACATGCATATCATACGCGAAGAAGTCATCTGCGAAACGCCCTACCCTGATAATCACTCGC